>Ga0302314_10002931_pt1 | contig 31653 bp, 27 predicted proteins | sample III_Palsa_N2_3_FD_200533 | JGI IMG/M metagenome (GOLD analysis project Ga0302314, IMG submission 200533) | Peat permafrost microbial communities from Stordalen Mire near Abisko, Sweden - III_Palsa_N2_3 | ecosystem: Environmental > Terrestrial > Soil > Palsa > Peat permafrost | place: Sweden... | reverse complement strand
AGGCGCCGGATATGCACGCGGGCGTTACCCAGATAGGGGGCCGCGCGCTGCGGGAGATGACACGTCTGGGAGCGAGCCCGTACAGTATGTGGCGCGATGTGGCGATGAGCAATACGAAGCCGCTGGCCGATACGCTGCTGGCGCTGGAGCAGCGGCTGGCGCACATCCGCGAAAACCTGAAGACACCGGAGCTGCGGGACGAGTTTGCCAAGGCGAACAAGTTTCGCAAAGGCTGAACCATGATGAAGCTGACCATTGCCGCAATCCGCTCCGGTACCGACCCTATCGGCAAGCTGCCTATGGGGTCGTTTCACCGCTGGCTAGAGGATCCGGTGCACTGCCCCAAGTGCGAAGTGACATACAACCTTGTGGTGGAGTGGGACCAGGCGAACGACCGCTTCTTTGAGGAGAACTCGCGCCACTTGATCATGCTGCTGCGCCGGACGGTGCGGCAGGGACATGATCATGGACACCGTATTACACACTTTGAGACCTCGGGAGCGGTGGTACGCAGCTATACGAAGGCCGCCGAGACAGTTGAGTTGAAGCCGCGAACGCCACATATTATGTAGGAATTGGGATTACCTCAGGGGCTAAAGCCCGGTTCTGTGGCGGGTTGTAATGTGCAGGCTAAAGCCTGCACCCACCTCAGAAACAAAGACTGAGACCCGAGGCTAAGGTCAAAAGCCCTACAAACTTTATCCCACGGCTAAAGCCCAAGCCGAACATATCTATTGAACGAAACCATCGTGTAGAAAGTGATAGCGTCAGCTACCATTTCAATAATGACTACCACCGCCAAACCCGTGATCCAGCTTGCCGATATCGCCGCGGCGCGCGAACGCATTCGCAAATCCATTTACCTTTCGCCGTGCGCGCACTCGCAGCACCTCTCCGCGCAGACGGGCCAGCAGATCTACCTGAAGCTGGACAACCTGCAGATGACGGGCGCGTTCAAGGAGCGCGGCGCGCTGAATAAGATCCTGCAGCTTACGCCGGAGCAGAAGCAGCGCGGCGTGGTGGCGGCGAGCGCGGGCAACCATGCGCAGGGTGTGGCGTATCACGCGACGCAGCACGGGATCCGCTCGATCATCGTGATGCCGCTGGCGACACCGCTGGTGAAGGTGACGGCGACGAAGAACTTTGGCGCAGAGGTAATACTGCACGGCGCGAACTACGATGCGGCGTATGAAGAGGCGACGCGCATCTGCACGGCCGGGGGCATGACGTTCATCCATCCGTTCGACGACCCGATGGTGATCGCCGGGCAGGGGACGATCGGTCTGGAGATGCTGGAGCAGGTGCCGCAGCTTGAGGCCGTGGTGGTGCCGATCGGCGGCGGCGGTCTTATCGCCGGTATAGCCTGCGCCATCAAGGAGACGAATCCAAAGATCCGCGTGGTGGGTGTGCAGACGTCGCGGCTGCCGTCGATGATGGCGGCTGTAGCGGAGCACCATCCGGTGACGATCGAGGCGGCGACGACGATTGCCGACGGCATCGCCGTGCGGCGCGCGGGCGATGTGACGCTGCCGCTGGTGGAAAAGTATGTTGATGAGATCGTGACCGTCGACGAAGACGAGATCGCGAGCGCGATCCTGGTTTTACTGGAGCGCGAGAAGACGCTGGCTGAGGGCGCCGGCGCCGCGGGCCTGGCTGCGTTGCTGCAGAAGAAGACGTCGCTGCGGGGCGCGCATACCGGTGTGCTGGTGGGCGGCGGCAACATCGATGTAACGCTGCTCTCGCGCATCATCGAACGTGGTTTGGTGCAGGATGGCCGGTTGATCCGTCTGCGGATACATCTGCTGGACAAACCGGGAGCGCTGGCCGATCTGACCAAGCTGATCGCGGAGCATCGGGCGAATATCGTGGATACACTGCACAATCGCGCGTACTACGGCGTGAACCTGGGCGATACAGTGATCGACATTACGATGGAGACGCGCGGACGCGAGCAGGTGGATGAGTTGCTGGCGGTGCTTACGGCTGAAGGCTACAAACACAGCCGCGTCCTCTAGTCCTGCGCGGACGGCGAATCGCTCGCTTTGCTCGCAAAAGCAAGAACATTTAATTTCACTGCCACGATGAAGTGGTGTTGATGGATTTTGTGTCCGTGCTTAGAGCAATTTGCGCGGGACGTCGAGGTTGTAGGGATAGAACTTGTCGTGCGAGGCGTAGGTCTCGGCAAAGCCGGCGACGACGGCGAGCAGCAGCAGCCACACGAGCGCGTACTTCAGCACAACATCAAAGGCGTGGTCGCGAAAGAGCGCGACACCGAGCTGCTTCTGCATGCGCGCCTGACGGCGGGCGTTGCTGACCTTCTTCGGTGTGCGGCGTTGCGTGGCGTCATGTCCTGCAATATTCATCGGCAAAGTGGCTGGCATAGGTGCCTCCATGAAGTAACTTTAGTACCCCATACAGGCTTAGAAGAATCCCACGAAGGCTGGGTTGCCTACAACTAGGGTGTTATATGGGCATATTTTTCATGCTGGGTTTATGGGGTTGTAACTGCAAAATAACCAAATAAAATCAACAATATATATTGATTTACGCAGGAATTTACCCTGTTCGGACGGGCTATGCTGAGGGTCTTGAATGGAACCTAATTAGTTACTTATAGTTTGCAAATTGGTAACCACGTAAAAGCGCTTAGTAGCGCACTTCGCCGATGTAGACGCCGTAGGGCGGCAGGTGGAGCGCGTCGAGATCCATGGGGCCCATGCCGTGGTCGGTGCGGGCGATGGTGCGGAGAAAGCTGCCGCGGATGCCGTTGCTCTTCATGTCCGCCTTGAGCGAGAGCGTGACCGGCTGCGCGGAGAGGTTGCACGCAATGACGACGGCGGGATGTTCGAGCGAAGCATTGGCGGGCTTGCGCATCCAGACGAGCGCGTTCTGCGCGTCGTGGTTCAGAAGGACCTGCGTACCGCTGCGCAGCGCGTCGCTGCTATGGCGCAGGGCGATAAGCTTGTGGTCCCAGGCAAAGAGCGAGGTGAGATCGTCGCCCTCCGCGGTGACGGCGATACCCGGGACCTGCGTGTGCATTGGGACAGAGGACAGGAGTGTAACGCCGCGCGTGGCGAGGACGATGGTATCTGCGATACGCGCCATCTCGGGCGCGTGGGCCGCATCGAGAGTGAGCAGCGGGAGGTTGCCATTGAGCTTCGACTGCGCTTCGCTGAGACGCGTGCGCAAGGTTGCGGCATCGAAGGCCGCCGATGGACTGAGTAGATCGAGGATCGGCATCTGCAACTCGTTGCGCGCGTAGAACGGGGCGAGTGCTGGGATGCCGGCTGCGGGCGGCTCGGCGATGAGGATGCGCTGGCCGACGGCGGCGTCTGTGACCCTGCGCATCTGCGCGAGGTAAGCCTGGATCTGCGCGGCGGGGATGGTGGCGAGTCCGTCTATGCGAAAGCCGCTGACGCCGCTATTGAGCCAGAGACGCATGGCATCGGCCGAGGGCACGACTGGAGTAGCGGTGAGAGGCACAAGAACGCGGATGCCGCGGCGGCCTGCCTCGTGAATAAGAGTGTCGAAGGCGGCGGATCCGCTCTGCAATTCGGCGACAGAGGCGGGCGAGAGAACGAGAGCGTCGACACCAAGCGTCTGCAGATCGTTAAGCTGCGCGGTGATGGCGGGGATGGTGGCTGTGTCGTCTGCGGTGGCGAATACGGCGTGCTTCCACCAGGGGTCAGTATTCATGCCGGAGCCGGACCAGCCGGGGCGTGCGAGCATCTGCGCACCGGCGACGGTGGTGGCGAGCGCGAGAATGCCCGCGGCGAGATTGCGCTGGATGCTCATGCTGGGAATTCTACTGCGCTGCGGTGCACAAAGTGAAAGGCGGTGGTGTCTAAGTATGTAGTGCTCGCGCGCTCCAGGAGAGCGAGGCGCTATGTTCGAAGATGCATTGGTTGAATCCGCAGGGCGTTTGAAGACGCATTCGAAGTACTGGACGCTGGGAACGTTTGCACTGAACGGCGGGTTGCTGGCGATCCTGATCTTGATGCCGCTGCTCTATCCAGAGGCGCTGCCGGCGCCGGCGATCGCGGCGATGCTGATTGCACCCGCACCGCCTCCGGCGCCGGCGCCAATGCCTGCGGCCGCAGCGGTGCAGAGGGTGCAATGCGCTGTCGCGCTGCATGTGCCGAGCATTATTCCGCAGACGATTGTGGAGAGTGTGGATCCGCCGAGTGTTCCGGCGACGGGTGTGCAGATGGGACCGCAGGGACCGGGAGAGAGTGTCGCGGGCAACGATATTCTCAGCGTTGTCGGGCCGCTTCCGGTCATTACCGTGGTGAAGCCGAAGCCTGTTGGGCCAGTGCGTATATCGAGCGGCGTAGAGGCTGGGAATCTCATCGTAAAAACGGATCCGGTCTATCCGGCGATTGCGCGGGCGGCACATGTGTCTGGAACGGTGGTGCTGCGCGCGATGATCTCGAAGACGGGGATGATCGAGAACCTTACGGTGCAGAGCGGGCCGGTGATGCTGAGGCAGGCGGCGCTGGATGGCGTGCGGAACTGGCGGTACAGGCCGTTTCTGCTGAATGGAGAGGCGACCGATGTAGATACGACGATCACTGTCAACTTCACCAACGACTAAACGGCGGAGGGGATGAGGTCGGCGTAGGCGAAGCCGTCGCGCAGGACGGTGTGCGTGTACTCGACGGGGATGGTGTGCGCGAACATGGGGCCGGCGAAGCAGAAGGAGTGGAACTCGCCGCGCTCGCCGCAGGGGTCGACTGTGGCGGGGAGATCGCGCAGCAGGTCTGCGTTGAACTCGCGGCCGGCGAAGCTGGCGTCGAGATGGCGTGGGTCCACGGTGGTGAGGCGGGCGCGGAGACCACCGGCGAGCATCTGCTGCGCGAGTTCGCCGGTGGGAATGCCCCACACAGGAAAGAGCGGTTCCAGGCCGGTGCCGGCGAGCTTGGCGATGCGGTAGGCGCGGATGTCCTCGAGAAAGAGATCGCCGAATGCGACGGCCTCAATGCCTTCGGCGACCATGCGCTCGCAGGCGGTGGCCATTTTGGCTTCATAGATGTCGTTGGTGCAGGGCCACGGCAGATCGATCTTCCAGAGCGGAAGGCCGGTGGCGATGGCCTGGCGGTCGAGCAGCTCTTCGCGGAAGCCATGCACGGCGACGCGGCGAAAGACTTCATTGATGGTGGTGAGCAGGGCGACGACTTCAAGGGTTGGGTCCTGGCGCAGCAGATGCAGCGCCCATGCGCTGTCTTTCCCGCCGCTCCAGCTAAGAAGAACTTTTTTGCGCGCCATGCACACAAGTTTACTGCGGCGGCGGCGGGAGCGGGCGGTCCGGCTTGTTCTTATCGTGAAGGTCGAGACCGAAGTGCGGCTCGTCTTTGGTGCCGCTGATCTTGATGGGAATCTGTGTGCCTGCGCCGTTTTTCTGGAAGATGGGGTCGAACGGCTTGAGCAGCGCGGCCTTGATGCCGGTGGTCATCTGCGAAGCTTTTGCTTTGGTGCGCACCATGCCGTGGAAGTCGAAGGTCTTGCCGTCCATGGTGTACTGGCCGTCCAGCAGCACCTGCGCGCCGGGCAGGTCGTACTGCAGGTTGGAGACGGCAATGGTGCGGTTAGCGGCCTGGATGTGGCCGGTCATGTGGGACTCCACGATATTGCTGCTCGCGCCGCCGGGGTTCGCTTCCTTGGGTCGCGCTTGCGCGCGGAGGCTGAGCATATCGATCTTGTCCTGCACTTTTGGGTTGTTGAAGGTTGCGCCGGCGATGCTGAAGTTTCCATCGAGCGTCATTTTTTGCGAGACGGGAACATGGCCCTGCGGGATGCTGAGCTTTGCACGCAGGCCGAGTGCGCCTTGCATCAGCGGTGGCGTGGTCTTAAATCCGAGCGTGAGGATGTCTTCGATGCGGCCACCGTCCATCGCTACGTTCAGTTCGATATCATGCCCCGGGACGCCCTTGATGCGGGTGATGGTGCCGGTTGCGGTGAACTGCGTTTGCAGCAGCTTTGCATGCACGGGCGCAAGGGTCACGTCGCCGGTGGTGCCGTCTACGATGGCGTGGAAGGTGGTGTTGAGCGGCACGGCGTGATCGCTGACGTCAAGCGCGAAGTCGGGGGTCTGGGTCTCGCCGTCCACGAGAATGTTGTTGAGTACGCCGGAGTAGTCGCCGGTGGAGGAGAGGATGCCGGTGATGCCTTTGGTGGTGCTCAGGTCGGCGTTGGAGAAGGTGTAGTGGCCGCTGACGGGCGTATCGGCCGGACTGGAGAGCTGAAACGGGCCGAAGCTGCCGGTGCTGGCGATGTCGCCGACGGGTTTGGGATTTGTAAGGTTGGCGACGAAGTGAAAGGGTTCGCCGGGGCCGACGTTTGTCAGTGTAACTTTGCCGATGTCGAACTCGAGTGGGAGCTTGTTCGGCTTGTTGGTTTCGAGCACGAGCAGACTGTCTGTGCAGATGATCTTGTCCATGACGATGGTGATCTTGCCGGAGCCTTTCTGTTGCTGCGAGAGTTTAGGACGCTCGCCGTGCGGCGGCAGGCTGAAGGCGAGGCCCTGCACGTAGACGGTGTCCACATGCATCGGCGTGCGCAGCAGGCTGCGGACGCTGGTGTGGAACTCAAAGCTCTTCACGATGAGCAGAGGCACGGCGACCTCGCCCTGCGTAGCGATACCGGGAACGACGAGACCATCGCCGGTGACGGCGAGGCCGCGGAAGACGGAGATGTGCAGAGCGTCAAGCTGGACCTGGGTTTGAAAGCGCGTGGAGAGGGTTTCGATGACGCGCTTGCGGAGAATCGGTTCGGCATGGTGGACGAGATACTCCATTGCGATGCCGGTGCCGAGCAGGAAGAGGGTGAGTATGCCGCCGCACCAGATCCAGAAGCGTCTGGATCGCAGGAAGCGAGGCGTGCGGTTGCTGGAAGAGGCGTTGGCGTGCACGTACTTTCCTTTCCCTGAAGCGGCAATACGAATAATTAGGATGCTGATTTCTTTGCGCGCGTCTGGCTGCACGCTATAGAGCGCGCAAGTGCGAAAATAGAAGGATGCTGCAACTTACCGGCGCGGGAAAGCGCTTTGGTCCCAAGACATTATTTGAAGACGCGAACTGGCTGATCACGCCGGAGGAGCGCACCGGCCTCGTCGGCGGGAACGGCACGGGTAAATCGACCCTATTGAAGGTGCTTGCGGGGCTGGAGCATCTGGATTATGGCGAACTGAAGCGGACCAAGGGCATGACGCTAGGCTACCTGCCGCAGGATGGGCTGGCGCTGAGCGGGCGGACGATCTTTGAGGAGTGCCTCAGCGTCTTCCATGCGACGCAGGAGATGGAGCGCGAGATGGAGACGCTCTCCGCGCAACTGGCGGAGCTGCCGCACGAGGGCGAAGAGTATGCGGTCGCGGCGCGGCGGTTTTCGCAGATCGACGAGTTGCTGCGGCACCATGACGGCTATGCGCTGGATGCGCAGGTGGGCGCGGTGCTCGGCGGGCTGGGCTTCGGCAAGGAAGATTGGGCGCGGCGGACGGAGGAGTTCTCCGGCGGCTGGCAGATGCGCATTGCGCTGGCGAAGCTGCTGCTGCAGAAGCCGAGCCTGCTGCTGCTGGATGAGCCGACGAACCATCTTGATCTGGAGACGCGAAACTGGCTGGAGGATTATCTGCGCAACTATCCGCAGGCGTTCGTTCTGATATCGCATGACCGGTATTTTCTGGACGTGACGGTAAACAAGACCGTCGAGATATGGAACAAGCGCATCCACTTTTATAGCGGCGGGTATGAAAAATATCTGACGCAGAAGACGGAGCGGCGCTTGCAGCTGGAAGCGGCGTACAAGAACCAGCGTTCGCAGATCGAGCATCTTGAGGCGTTCATCAATCGCTTTCGCGCGCAGGCGACCAAAGCGAAACAGGTGCAGAGCCGGATCAAAGAGCTGGAGAAGATCGAGCGGATCGAGATCCCGGAGGAGGAGTCGACGATCCACTTCAGCTTTCCGCAGCCGCCTGCGTCTGGCCGGACGGTGATCGAAGTCTCCGGCATGGACAAGAGCTACGGCGAGAAGAGCGTGCTGCGCGATGTGAGCTTCACCATCGAACGCGGCGACCGGATTGCGCTGGTAGGCGCGAATGGCGCGGGTAAATCGACGCTGATCCGACTGCTGGCCGGGCTGGAGCCGCCGACGGCGGGCTCTGTAAAGCTGGGGCACAATGTGCTGGCGGATTACTTTGCGCAGGACCAGTACAAGGTGCTGGACGGCGAGGCGAAGATGCTGGATGACATCACGGCTTCTGCGCCGAAGATCCCGCAGGTAGAGCTGCGTGGCCTGCTCGGGTGCTTTCTGTTCAGCGGCGATGATGCCTTCAAGAAGCTCGGCGTGCTCTCCGGAGGGGAACGGAATCGCTATGCGCTGGCGCGGTTGCTGGTGAGCCCGGCGAACTTTCTTTTGCTGGATGAGCCGACGAACCATCTCGATCTGCGGGCGAAGGATGTTTTGCTGGAGGCGATCGCGAAGTTCACCGGCACGGTGGTCTTCGTCTCGCATGACCGCTACTTTATTGATGGATTGGCGACGAAGGTGATCGAGGTGGAGGGTGGGCACGTCCACGTCTATCCGGGGAACTATGCGGACTATCTATGGCGCAAGCAGGGAGCGGCGGTTGCGGCGGTAGAGAAGACGGCGAGTGTTTCCATTGCCAGTGATGCGCCGACGGAGTCCGCGGAGAGCGCGGGCCGGACGAAGCGGTTGAATCCCATCAAGCTGAAGCAGATGCGCGAGCGCAATGCATTTGTGGAGGAGGAGATTCCGCGGCTGGAATCGTCCATCGCGCATACGGAGGCGGCGATGGGGAACTTTGTCTCGGCTGCTGAGACGCAGCGGCAGAGCGTGCTGCTGGACGGTCTGCGCGCGCAGCATGCGGCGCTGCTTGAGGAGTGGGAGCAGCTGGCGATGACGCTGGAGGAGCAGGACGCGCTGGTTTGAATGCCGGCGTTAGGTGCGCAGGGCGGGTTGCTGCAATAATGCTGATACCGGATTCACATTCTGTTTGCATCGCCAGGAGTCGCACTTGAACTCACTTTGGAAGCCCGCAGGCTGGCCGGAGCGGCTCGCCGAACTTGAAGCCCGTACCGGTGATACGAAAGACGCACCGCTACGGCGCGATGTGCGCTCGCTCGGCATTCTGCTGGGCGATGTGCTGCGCGAGCAGGCGGGCGATGCGCTCTACGCCGTGGTGGAAGAGCTGCGGCGCTCTGCGATTGCGCGCCGCGAGGCTGACGCCTCGGACGACGCGGCACAGGCCACGAGCAATATGCAGCAGGCGCTGCTGCGCGTGAGTGCGCTGGAGCTGGCGCAGGCGTATCCGCTGGTGCGCGCGTTCGCGTTTTACTTTGAGCTGATCAACCTGGCGGAGACGAACCACCGCAAGCGCCGCCGGCTTTCCTTTCAACTGGATGAGAATGCGCCGCCGCAGCGCGGGTCTTTACGAGGAACGTTACGGCGCATGCGCGCCGCCGGTTACAGCGCGGAGCAAGCCGTGGCGCTGCTGGAAAAAATCTGCGTGATGCCGGTGTTTACCGCGCATCCTACGGAGGTTGCGCGGCGCTCGGTGATGTTCAAGCGCCGCCGCATCGCGGAGATTCTCGAGGGGCTGGACCGTATTCCGGTTCCACCGGAGCAGATCGTTGCGTTCGAAGAAGATCTGATGGCGGAGATCACTGCGCTCTGGCAGACGGACGATGTCCGCAGCGAGCGGCCTACAGTGCGTGACGAGGTCCGCATGGGGCTGGACTACTACGACGCTTCGCTGCTGGAGACGCTGCCCGGTCTCTATGCCGAGGTCGCGTCAGCGCTGGCGCGGGAGTACGGCGTGGAGAGCGATCTGGCGGCCACGTCGAACCTGGTGCGCTTCGGTTCGTGGATCGGCGGCGACCGCGACGGCAATCCGTTTGTGACGCCGGAGGTGACGCGCGAGGCGCTGGAGATGGCGCGCCAGCATCTACTGAAGCATTACAGAACGCGGCTGCAGAACATCTTTGAGCAGCTCGGCAGCTCCAAGCAGCAGGTCCCGGTGAGCGCGGCGCTGGAAGAGAAGATCGCGGAGTATATGGAGCAGATGCGCGCTGCCGGCGAGGGTGGACTGGGGCATCGCCTGCGCAACGAGACATCGCGACTGATGGTGACGTGCATCATCGCGCGGCTGGGCGGCGTAACGCAGAGCGGCCTGGCGATGCGGGCGCAGAAGGTGCTTGCGCCGTATGGGAGCGCGGCGGAGTTCATTGCGGACCTGGAGCTTCTGCGGAGCAGCCTTGCGGAGAACAAGGGCATACGGCTGGCGAAGATGCTGATCGATCCGCTGCTGATCAAGGCGCGCACCTGCGGTCTGCACTTGCAGACGCTGGACATCCGCCAGCATGCGAAGTTCCATGCGGCGGCGGTGAAAGAGATCTCGGCGTGGCAGATGAAGGCCGGCAGCGAGTTGAGCATCCCGCCTGCGCTTACGCCGCAGAGTGCCGAGGTGATCGACACCTTCCGCGCCATTGCCGCGCTAAAGAAGACGTATACGCCTGAGGCGATCCGCATGTATGTGATCAGCGGCGCGAGTTGCGTGGAGGACATGCTTGCGGTGGTGTGGCTGGCGCGTCTTGGCGGCGTGCAGGTGGAGGCGAGCAAGGACGATCCGGGCCTGATGCCGGCGCCGCTCTTTGAGTCGATCGAAGACCTGCGCAATGCGCCGGAGATCTGCCGCACGCTGTGGACGTCGAAGGCGTATGAGCCGCTACTGGAGTCGTGGGGACGCCGGCAGGAGGTGATGCTCGGCTATTCGGACTCGAACAAAGACGGCGGCATGATCGCCAGCACGTGGGAGATCTACAAGGCGCACCGCGCACTGCATACCGTTGCGCGCGAGTGCAAGGTGAACCTGCGGCTCTTCCACGGCCGCGGCGGCACGGTGGGGCGTGGCGGCGGCCCAACGCATCGCGCTATCTTTGCGCAGCCGCTGGATTCATTCAACGGCGAGATCCGCATCACCGAGCAGGGCGAAGTGCTGAACTGGAAGTACTCGGATGTGGTGCTGGCTGAGCGCAATCTTGAGCTGATGATCGCGGCGTCGCTGGATGCGATGGCACGGCCGGACATCAAACTGCTGGCGAAGAGCGAGAACCCGCTGTATCTCACCGGTGAGTTGCTGCCGGAGTGGGAGGCGGTGCTGGACGAGCTCTCGCAGACCTCGTACGAGTACTATCGCGCGCAGATCATCGACGATTCGGAGGTCTTTGTTTACTTCGAGCAGGGCACGCCGATGGCGGAGTTGGAGCATGCGCGCATCGGTTCGCGGCCGGTGCGGCGCACGGGTAAGCGGACGTTCGCCGATCTGCGCGCGATTCCGTGGGTCTTCGGCTGGATGCAGAGCCGGCACCTGGTGCCTGCGTGGTTTGGAGTGGGCCATGCGCTTGAGAAGTTTGCGGCGAAGCCCGGCGGCCTGGAAAAACTGCGCGCGATGACGAAGAATTTTCCGCTGATGCTCGACATCGTCCGTAACGTCGAGATGGCTTTGGCGAAGTCTGACTTTGGAATCGCGAAGCTCTACGCGTCCTTAGTCGAGGATGCGGCGTTGCGCGATCGCGTCTACTCGAAGCTGGAGGCGGAGTTCAACCGCACGCGTGAGATGATACTTGCCGTGACCGGGCAGGAGGAATTGCTACAGACGAATCCGGTGCTGGCGCGTTCCATCAAGCTGCGCAATCCGTATGTCGACCCGCTGAGCCTGATCCAGGTGGAGCTGATGCGCCGCAAGCGCGCCGGGGAAGATACGGATGCGATGAATCGCGCGATTGCATCGACCATCAATGGAATCTCGGCCGGGCTGCGCAATACCGGCTGAGATTATTCCACCGGCTCCTGGCTGTTCTGCGCGATTGGCGATGCGAGAAGCGACTCGGCTGTGAGCTTGTCCGCGCGGCGCAGTTGCGGGAAGAGAACGGCCCACGCGCCCGTGACCATCAATGATCCGATGCCGCCGATGACGACGGCACGCACAGCTCCCCACCAGTAGGCGGTGACGCCGCTCTCAAATTCACCGAACTCATTCGATGCGCCGATGAAGAGCCAGTTCACCGCGCTGACGCGGCCACGCATCTCCGGCGGCGTGGCCAGTTGCAGCAGCGATGAGCGCACGACGACGCTGATCATGTCGCTTGCGCCGACGATGAAGAGAGCGAAGAGCGCAAGCGGCAGCGAGCGGGCCAGTCCGAAGGCGATGGTGCTGATGCCGAAGATGCCGACGCAGGTGAGCATCATGGCACCGGCCCTGCGTTTGAGCGGAAAGAAGACGAGCGTGAGCGAGACCAGCAGTGCGCCTACCGACGGCGCGGCACGCAGCATGCCCAGCCCGCTGGGGCCGCAGTGCAGAATGTCGCTGGCGAAGATGGGCATCAGGTTGACCGCGCCGCCGAGAAGAACGGCGAAGAGGTCCAGCGAGATGGAGCCCAGCAGAAGCTTTGCGCTCCACACATAACGAAGACCGGCGAAGACGGTGTGCAGCGAGAAGGCGCGGCTGTCCGCAATGCCGGGCCGTATGTGCAGCGATGCGATGAGGGCGATGAAGATGAGCATCGCCGCCATGGTGAAGAGGAAGACGATGGGCGCGCCGTGGAATGGTGCCAGGCGGCCTCGGAGCGGGAGCGTGAAGAGTATGCCGCCGAGGGCCGGGCCGATCATGTTCGCCGTCTGGAAGGTGGTGGCGCCCCAGGTGACCGCGTTGACGAAGTGTTCCTTGGGCACAAGCTGCGGGACCATTGCGGAACTGGCCGGGCCGCTGAAGGCACGGCCCATGCCGATCAAAAAGAGTACGGCATAGATCGAGAAGATGTGACGCGTGCCATAGTACGAAAACCAGAAGAGTAGACCCGATGCAAGGAACTGCAGCACGTAGCAGGCGAGGATGAGCAGGCGTCGGTCGTAGCGGTCTGCGGCGTGGCCTGCAGGCAGAACAAAGATGAGGCCGGGAATAAAGAGTGCGAGGCCGGTGAAGCCGAGCATGGCCGCGCTGTGGGTGAGCTGGTAGATCTGCCAGGCGACGGCGACGGTCTGCGCCTCCGCGCCGATGATGACGGCGAAGCGCGCAAGCTGGTAGCGGCGAAAGTCGCGGGATTGAAATGCCAGCGCGATAGAGGCAGGGGAAGTTTGCGTAGTAGCGGCGTCAGCCATTGTTACTATGCTGCGGCATGCGCGCGGGTTTGCGCAAGCGGCGCCGGCTGTCTCACAAAGTGAGAGAAGGCTTTTTGCTGGTCAATAGGCGTGTGAGGTTGGTAGATTTGCCCGGCGCGACAATTTCCGCAAAGGCAGTTATGACCAGACACTTACTGGCAATCCTTATCGCATGCTTCGCGATCGCTCCGGCACATGCCGTAGAGGCGCAGGACCAGGAGCAGCCGTTCAAGCTGACTGTGAAATCGCACCTTGTGGTGCTGCCGGTGACGGTACGCAACAGCAAGGGCGAGTTGATGCAGACGTTGAGCAAGGACGACTTTGAACTGACGGAAGACGGGCGGCCGCAGACGATAAAGTACTTCGACCTGGAGAAGGACAAGCCGCTCTCGCTGGGACTGCTCGTGGACATGAGCGGCAGCGTGCGGAGCTTCGTGAAGAAGGAACATGCGGCGAGCAACGTCTTCTTCAACGCGATGTTGCAGAAGAACGAGGACACGGCATTTCTGGTGCGGTTCGATAGTGCAGTGACGATGCTGCAGCCGCCGACGAATTCGCAGGATGATCTGCATGCGGCGCTGGAGAAACTGGAAGAGCCGCACCTACCGCAGCGCGCTTTCACAGAGCCTCCGGGCGCGAAGCCGCTGCCACCGCCCGGGACACTGCTCTACGACTCCATCGTTGTGGTGTGCGACCTGGTGACAAAAGATATACCGGGGCGCAAGGCCCTGGTCATTCTGACGGACGGCGAGGACAGCGGGAGCCAGAAGTCTCTGGCGGCGGCGATTGAGGCAACGCAGCGGACTGACACCGTGGTGTACACGATTCTGTATACGAACCGGGGCGGCGGTAAAGATCCGGCGTATTTTCCCGGAGCTGCGCACCTAGCTTCAGAGAAGCCAAAGCTGATGGGAGAGGCTGTGCTGGAGCTGCTCTCGTCTACGACCGGCGGGCACGAGTATGAGGTTTCGAGCGCGCTTCCGCTGGAAGCGATCTACGCGCAGATCGCCGAAGAGATGCGCATGCAGTACACGCTTGCTTATATTCCGGCAAAGAGCGACGCCAAGCCGGGCTACCGGAAGATCGAACTGAAGACGAAGCTCAAGGGAATGAATATCCAGACGCGGTTCGGTTACTACGCGAAGGAATAGCTACTGGCCGAGATAGGCCTGGTATTGGGTCTCAACTACACCGGTGTTGCGCGCGAGGTTCAGCTTGGCCTGGTTGTACTGGTAGAGCGCGTTCACCATCTGGGTCTGGGCGTTGGCCAGCGTGGCCTGCGCCTGCACGACGGGCAGATTATCGTCTACGCCGGCGGTGAAGCGGTCGGTGCTGTCTGAGAGCTCTTCGCGCGATAGATCCACATTGCTCTGCGCGACTTTCACCAGCTGCGCCGTGGCCTGCACATCCAGCATGCTGGAGCGAATCTGCGATTCGATGGTGACTTCGAGGTCGGCGATCTGCGCGTGCAGGCGGTTGAGTTGCGCGTCGGCTACTTCAGAATCGCCGCGGAACTTGGCTTCGTGGAAGACGGGGACGTTGAGTGTTCCCTGCGCGACGAAGTCACCGTGATAGAGACCGGTGGTTGCGCCGATCACGCCGTAGTAGCCGCCCAGGGAGATATAGGGAACGCGCTCGTATTTAGCGGCTTTACGATCGAGTTCGGCGGCGCGCAGCTGCGCGAGCAGGGCGAGGTAGTCTTTGCGGCGCTGATAGGCGGTCTGTTTGGCCTGATCGAGCGGCAGCACGGCAAGGTCGGCGTAGGGAGCGGTGTCCGTGAGTTCGATGGGCTGGTCGGCGGCGAGACCGATCATGCGGTTGAGCGCGATCTTGTCCTTGGCAAAGGTATTTTCCGCGTTCACCAGCGCTTGCTGCTGCGTCTGGTACTGCACACGGGCGCGGAGTTCATCGAGATTGGTGGCGACACCGGCGGCGTGCGAATCTTTTGCCTGGTCGAGAGCGGTGGCATCGGCACGCAGCAGGGCCTGCTCATTCTGCAGTTGTGCCGCGGCTGCAAGCGTCTGCAGATAAGCGGTGCTCACCAGCAGGACCACGTTGCCGCGCACGTTGAGCGTGTTGAGATCGGCGACGCGGATGTTGGCTTTGGCGGCGCGGTAGAGTTCGATGGCCGGCAGGCTGAAGAGTTGCTGGCTCAGGTTGATCTGCGCGGAGGTGTAGTTCGCCTTGACGATGGTGGGCACCACGCCTGGCGGTAGATGCAGCGACGCAAAGAGGCTGGGTTTGATGCCGTAGGAGATGAGGTCGAAGGACTGGGTTGCGGTCTGTCCCTGCACGCTGAGGCCGGGCATCAGCGCGTTGAAGGCAGCGCGGGTCTCGCCGGATTCGATGCGCTCATTCTGCTGCTGCGTGAGCAGAGCGAGATTGTGCTGGAGACCGCGGTTGACGGAGTCGGCGAGCGAGAGACGAATTGGTGCTGTTGTGGCCGGAGCAGTCGCCACGCTGCCGTAGAGCGGATTGACGGCGGAACTGGTGGGCAGTTGAACGCTGGAGGAGGCGTAACTTGGCACGATGAACGTCGCAACGTTTTGCGCGCGCAAAGGCGCGGCGGCCATCGCGGCAAAACAGAGTGCGAACACGCTCTTCTTTAGATTGTGTGCCGATGCGTTCAGAGTAAGCCCCGTTCGTTAAAGAGATGATTCCGGCAGCCCTGCGGATGCCGGAAATCTCAATCTTTCTACAGTTTCGCCGTTCGGAGGCGGGGTCGTCTAGTTAGCTTGGGTTGCTGAGGCCCCAGCGGTGGGCGATGTAGCGCTCCGTGGTGCGGAAGACGAGGGTATCAATGGCCCAGCCGAGCACAAAGATGACGATCATGATGGCGATGACCACGCTCATGTCGTTCAGGTCGCGGCCCATCATGAGCAACTGCCCAAGCCCGAGCGAGACGATGATCATCTCGGCGGAGATCAAAGCACGCCATGCAAAGGACCAGCCCTGCTTCAATCCGGAGATCAGGTTGGGCAGGCTCGCCGGCAGCAGGACGTACCAGAAGAGCTTCCAACCCTTCGCGCCGAGGTTGCGGCCGGCCATGGGAATAATGCGCGGGATGGTGGCGAGGCTGGCCTCCAGCCCCATGGTGATGGAGAAGACCGAACCCATCACGATGACGAAGAGGATCGCCTTGTCGCTCAGGCCGTACCAGAGGATGGCCAGCGGCAGCCAGCCGATGCTGGGGAGCAGTTGCAGGCTGGTGAAGAGGCGGCCGAAGGTGTCCTGCAGCGTCTTGCTGGTGGAGAGGATCAGGCTGAGGATGAAGCCGAGCGCGACGGAGATGAGATAGCCGAGGACGACGCGCTCCATGCTGATGCGGATGCCGATCCAGATGCTGTGGTCCTTGAAGCCGTCGTGCAGAGCGTCGAAGACGTCGCCGGGCGCGGGAACCAGGTACGGCGGCCAGATGTGGGCGCGCGCGATGCCGTACCACGCGCCGATCAGGATGGCGTAGAAGACGACGTTCTTGAGGAAGCGGTTCATCGCGTGAACTCCGCTTCCATGGACTTGGTGATCTCTTCGCGCATTTCGCCGAGGATCTCCGCGGAGAGCCTGGCGACGGCAACATCTTCAATGTGGCGCGGACGCGGCATGTCCACCTTCCACTCATTCTTGATGCGACCGGGGCGATAGGTCATGAGCACGACGCGGTCGCCGAGACGGACGGACTCACGAATGTTGTGCGTGACGAAGACGATGGTGCAGCCGGTCTCGCGCCAGATGCGCTCCAGCTCATCGTGCAGAAGATCGCGCGTCTGGGCGTCGAGCGCGGCAAAGGGTTCGTCCATCAGCAGAACGTTCGGCTCGGTTGCGAGTGCGCGGGCGATGGCAACGCGCTGGCGCATGCCGCCGGAGAGCTGGTGGGTGTAGCTGTCTTCAAACTGGTCCAGATGCACGAGCTGCAGGTAGTGCTTGATCTTCTGCTTGCGCTCGGCCTTCTTTACGCCGTTCATCTTCATGCCGAACTCGACGTTCTGGCCGACGGTGAGCCACGGAAAGAGTCCGTGCTCCTGGAAGATGAGGATGCGGTCGGTACCCGGGCCGGTGACGGGCTTGTTGTTCAGCTGGACTTCGCCGCGCGCGGGGAATGAGAGGCCGGCGATGAGCGAGAGCAGCGATGTCTTGCCGCAGCCGGAGGGGCCGACGATGCAGACGAACTCGCCGGCTGCGATCTCGAGGTTGATGTTGTCCAGTGCGAGCAGGCGCGGGCCCTTGTTGGACTCATAGGTCTGCTCGACGCTGCGCAGCGCGATGTTGGCGCAGTGGGGAACGAAGCGCTTGGGCGTGACGACGCGCAGCGGCTCGTTCGTGTTCGGTTGCGGTTGAGAGAGGCTCATTGGGTGATCGGCTTCTTTTTCTGCTCCACCAGAACCTGGTTCAGGAGCGTGAGGTCATAGAGGTGCGACAGGTCCGGCAGCTTGCGCAGGTAACCGGCGTCCACCGAGTGCTGCGCCGAGGTGTAGAGCGACGAAGCAATGGGGTCGTAGGTCACGGTAAGCCGCGAATACGCCTCATTCAGGATAACCGTTGGCAGGGGCTTTCCGGTGGACTTTTGCAGCTGTTGATTGATGAGTAACTTCGCGGCGGCCGGGTTCGCGTTGATCCAGGCGGTTACGGCCACATGCGTGCGCAGAAACTGCTTCACCAGGTCCGGATGGGCCTTCAGAAACTTCGTGCTGACAATCACATGCGCGGCCACGAACTGGTGGTTCGGCCACAGGTCGCGCTCGTCGAGGAAGATGTGGCCGTTGCCGTCATGCACCAGCCGCGTGGCCCAGGGCTCGGGCACCCAGACGGCGTCGAGCTGGCCCTTGAGGAAGAGTGTGAGCACATCCGGATTGTCAGCCGGCTGCACGCGGACATCGCCGCCTTTGTCGAGGGTCTTATAGCCGTGGATGGCGAGCCATTCGCGGAGGGCGACGTCCTGGGTGTTGCCGATCTGCGGCGTGGCGATGGTCTTGCCGTGGAAGTCGTTCACGGTGTTGATGCCGGAGCCGTTGCGCACCACGAGAGACGCGGCACCGGAGGCCGCGCCGGCGATGACGCGCAGCGCCTCGCCGTTGGAGCGCATGTAGCCGCTGATGGTGGGGCTGGGGCCGATGTAGGCGATGTCGATCGCGCCGGCGTAGATGGCTTCGATCTCGGCTGGGCCGGCGTTGAACTGCTGCCACTGGATGGTCGCGGTGTTGCCGAAGTCCTTCTGGAACTGGCCGTTTGCCTGACCGACGAGCGCCTGCGCGTGGGTGATGTTGGGGAAGTAGCCGACGCGGATGGCCTGCTGGGCGTTTGCTGCAAAGGGCAGCGCGGCGGCAGCGAATGCAAGCAGTGCAGCGGCGCGGCGGATATTTTTCTGAAGTCTCATAATCACTCTTTCTTGGATGATGCTGGGAGAGCGGCCGATGCATGCGCCGCTCTCCCGTGAAGCGAATGCGCTACGGCAGTACGTAACGGATGTCGAAGTAGTTCTCAAACAGGTGCGCGTTCTTCGGGGTTCCGGGGGCGACGTACCACGGCGTGCGTTCGATGTAGCTGAACTGCGTGATCAGCTGCACGGCACCGTAGGAGGGTTTGCGGAAGAGGCTCGTCACTGTGGCGAACGAACCCTCCTGAATGGCACGGTTGTTGGTATTGGCGCTGCCGGTAAAACCGTAGCCCACCAGCTTGTTTGTGCTGGGGTCGATGGAGGAGACGCGGTCAAAGTACGCGCCGCCATAGATGGCCGAGACGAGGGTGCTCTTTGTGGCTTGATACTCAAAGCCGCCGAGACCAGCACCGGCGTGGACCAGTTCCGCTGTAAGAGGCGCCGAGGTGGAACCGAACTGCGCCACGACAAACTGCGGACCGAGACCGCCGATGTAACGGCCACCACCGTCGCTCCAGAAGCTGTCTGCGACGAGGTGCAGACCTTTCACCACTTCAAGGTTTGCATTCAGCGCCGCGCCGCCGCCCTCGCGGCGATCTTCAATCGAAGGCTTTGTGGCAGTGGGTGTAGTGGCGATGGCGACAGGCGTCAGCAGGCCGGCCGCTTCCACGTGCCAGTTGCGCGTGCCGAACTTATGGTCATAGGCGAACTTGGCGATGACGTCCGGATGCAGGTTTGGTGTGATGTTTGAGCCCGAGCTGGAGTTGAGGTCCGTCTCCGCGGTGCTGAATGCAGCAGGGAAGGTAACAGCCGCGCCGCTGAACTGATCGGGATTCTCTGCCGAGAGGCCAAAGGCGACGTTCGGCGTGAAGTGATAGACCACGCGAAGCTGCGCCTGTCGTGCGTAGACGATACCGGCGTTGTACGAGGTATCCAGATGGACGGTGTTGTAGATCTCGGAGAGGAACGGCGAGAGACCGCTGCGGTTCGGCGTAAGCAGCGACCAGCTCTGGCCGCCGAGAACGTCCCACTTGCCGGCGCTCAGGTTGAGATAGAAGACACGCAGGCGGGTCACGTCGGAGTTGGTGCTGACGTAGACGTTGCCGGGTGCTGTGCCGTTGAAGTCGATCTCGCCGTAGCCGTAGACCTTCACCTTGCTGATGGCCTCATCCACGCGCAGGGAGAGGCGCGAGTTGGCGGCGGTGAGATGGTTCTCACTCAGGGCGCCGGCCGCGGTGTTGTTGTAGGGAATGGTAGCGAGCGCGGTGGTGAGGCCGCTGCCAACGTCTGTGGTGCGGTAGATGGAGGTGAAGTCCACCCAGCCGCCGGGGGTGAAGGTGGCGCCGCCGAGCTTCAGGAAGAGCGGCGATTCCTCGTACTGATGGTAGGGCGTGCCGTTGGGCTCAACCTGGACCACGGCACCACCTGTGATCGGAGCGGAGACGGCTGCAGGAGGCTGTGCCGACGAGGAAGATTGCGCTGTTGCGCCGGGCGCGGGTATGGCGGTGCCGGGTGGAGGCTGCACGGGGTGTTTGTTCTGCAGCGCGTTGATCTCTTCCTGCTGGTGCTGGATCTGCAGAGATTGCTGCTGGATGAGCTGCTTGAGCTGGTCGAGCGTCTGCTGGAGCTGCTGATTGGTGACGGGCGCGGCGTCTGCCGGGGCGGTGGTTTGCGCGAAGGTGGGAAGGGTGGCGGCGAGAAGTGCGGCCATGGCGAATCGAAGCTTGATGTGCATCATGATCTCCTGAAGGTGGTGGCCTCGCTGCTCGTTGGGATTGGCGGCGGAGGCGGGCTGTGCGTTGTTGGTGGAGTGGCGCGGGGGTTCAGCGACAACAGCAACAGCGACAGTAGCAACGGACGGAGCCGAAGGCGCGATGCGGCGTGGCGGAGAGCAGGAATGTGTGTACAGGGTGCATGTTTTTCTCTGTGTGCAGACGGCAACGCGAGTAAGCGTTTGGGCTGCGGCTAGATTGTGTTGGGGGACACGGTGGTGCGAGCGAGGCGGGAGCCTAGCAACAGAGACAACAGATGCGGGATGGAGTGAGTGCGCTCATCGACCGAAGTCCAGAGTATGACAGGCTGCGGGGCGTGTCAACCCGGCGGCGCTTTGTTTGCCCAGCAGTACGGGCAGAAGTTACACTGAATGCAGTGTCTTTTCGCGCGGAAAGCGGCCTGTTTTGGCCTCCCGCACACGGGCTGTGCGTCGTTTCTTACCGCGCGGCCATCGAATAGAAGACATTTGTTTTCACAGCCATGAGCACATCGATTCCACAGACCGTAGTGAATGCCGTGCGCGAAGCCGGCCATAGCGCGATTGCGGGCGCAGAGGCGCTGGTGCACGGGCTGCTGACGCCGGAGAAGCTGAACCACCTGCAGGCGCTGGAGGCGGAGAGCATCTTCATCTTCCGCGAGGCGGTCGCCGAGTTCGCACATCCGGTGATGCTCTACTCCATCGGCAAAGATTCGTCTGTGATGCTGCGGCTGGCGCAGAAGGCTTTCTTCCCCGGCAAGATTCCGTTCCCGCTGTTGCATGTGGATACCAGCTACAAGTTTCCCGAGATGCTGGAGTTTCGCGACAACTATACGAAGGAACTGGGCGCGGAGCTGATCGTGCATCGCAATGAAGATGCGATCGCCAAGAACGCGAACCCGTTCGACCTGGGCACGCAGAACTGCTGCGGCCTGCTGAAGACACGTTCGCTGCTGGATGCGCTGGCAGAGGGCGGTTATGATGCGGCATTCGGCGGTGCGCGCCGCGATGAAGAGAAATCGCGCGCGAAGGAGCGCGTGTACTCCTTCCGCGATCCGGCCGGGCAGTGGGACCCGAAGAACCAGCGGCCTGAGTTGTGGAACCTCTTCAACTCGCGCCTGCGCAAGGGTGAGAGCATCCGCGTCTTTCCGCTTTCGAACTGGACCGAGCTCGACATCTGGCTCTACATCTACGTGCAGAAGATCCCGATCGTGCCGCTTTACTTTGCGAAGGAGCGCGACGTGGTGGTGCGCGGCGGCACGAATGTTGTTGTGTATCCCGGCACGCATCTTCTGCCCGGCGAAAAGATACAGAAGATGGAAGTGCGCATGCGTTCGCTGGGCTGCATGCCGTGCACCGGTGCGATCAAATCCGACGCGCACACGATCCCCGAGATCATTGAAGAGCTGATGCTCTTCCGTAAGTCGGAGCGCGAGAACCGCGCCATCGATCATGATGAAGAGGGCTCCATGGAGACCAAGAAGCGCGAGGGCTACTTCTAATGCCGACCGTTTCCAGCGTACCCAGCGTGATGGACCAGCAGCCGGACCTAAAGGCTTCGCCCAGGTTCCAGAGTTTTCTGGAGGAGCATCTCGACCACGAGATGCTGCGCTTCACCACGGCCGGCAGCGTGGACGACGGCAAGTCGACGCTCATCGGCCGCATGCTGCATGACACCAAGTCGGTGTACGAGGACCAGCTCGCGGCCATCCAGAAGAGCCGTGTGAACCGCGCCGCAACCGGCATGGACTTCTCGCTGCTCACCGATGGCTTGAAAGCCGAGCGCGAGCAGGGCATCACGATTGATGTGGCCTATCGCTACTTCTCGACCAAGAAGCGTAAGTTCATCATCGCGGACACGCCGGGCCATGAGCAGTACACACGCAACATGGCGACGGGTGCGTCGACCGCGGATGTGGCGATCGTGCTCATCGATGCGAACGCCTTTGCGAAGCATGGTGGCCTGCTGCCGCAGTCGCGCCGCCATACCTTCATCGCCTCGCTCTTGCAGATTCCGCACGTTGTTGCTGCGGTGAACAAGATGGACCTCGTCGGCTACGGCGAGGCGGCCTTCGAAAAGATCAAGACGGAATATCTTGCCATGGCTGAGCATCTCGGCCTGAAGAGCATCAGGGTGATTCCCGTCAGCGCGCTCGCCGGCGACAACATCGTAAACGCGAGCACCAACATGCCCTGGTACAGCGGACCCACGCTGCTGGAGTACCTTGAGACGGTTCCTGTCGCCAAGAGCATGTCCGGCGCGCCACTGCGTTTCCCCGTGCAGCTCGTGCTGCGGCCCAATGCCAGCTTCCGTGGCTTTGCGGGCCAGGTCGCGAGCGGCGTGCTGCATGAGGGCGACACCGTTCTCTCGCTGCCATCGCGCCAGCAGACGCGCGTGAAGAGCATCGTCACCTTCGACGGCAACATCAAGTCGGCGATCAACCCCATGTCCGTCGCCGTGGAGCTTGAAGACGAGATCGACCTGAGCCGTGGCGACATGCTCGTCCGTCCCGATGAACTGCCGCACGGCGTACAGCACTTTGAGGCGAAGGTTGTGTGGATGCACGAGCAGCCGCTCACCGTGGGCAAGACCTATCTTGCCAAGCACACCACGCGCACCGTACGCGCCAAGGTGAAGGCGATCCGCTACCGCATCGACGTGAATACCTTTGACCATGTGCCGGCGCAGCAGATGGAGATGAACGACATCGCCGAGGTGGAGTTCGAGACCAGCCTGCCGCTCTTCTTCGACACGTACAACGAGAACCGCCTGACCGGCAGCATGATCCTGATCGAGCCGCTTTCGAATGCGACCGTTGGCGCGGCGATGATCGATAAGGCGCTGGAGAAGGCGACCGGATCCTACGAGTTGCCCAGCTTCATCCACCTCCCCGGCCGCGCCGCGCTGGCGCAGGATGTAGGCGAGAGGCTGCTTCAGCTCGGCGAACGCGTGGTAATGCTGGAGGACGAATACATCCCGGTCACAGGCTTTGTGGCGGCGATTCGCGCTGCCCAGCTTGCGGGGGCAATCGCTATTTCGGCAGCTGAAAGTATCTCTGAAGCGAACATGCAGGCCATCCGGCGTTTTATTGCCGAAGAATCGCTTTGCTTCCCCGCGAATCTAAAAGAGGACGATGATGAAGCCTCTTCGCAGGTGTTTCATCAGTTCGGAGAGCAGCAGTGAGCCTCGAGAATGACAATTCGATCACCTCGCTTGGTTTGAGCGGCATGCCGCTTGCGGCCGATCTCTCCGCGATTGCCGACCCCGAAGCGCTCTCTGCCGAAGAACTCACTGCGGCCATCTTCGCCGCGGCCGGCAATCATCCTGCGTGCTTTACCTCAAGTTTCCAACTGGAAGATATGGTCGTCCTGCACATGCTGCGGCAGCATCAGCCGGATATCCCGGTGATCTTTCTTGAGACGGGTTATCACTTCGCCGAGACGCTGGAATACCGCGACCGCATGACGAAGGACTGGAACCTTAATCTCGTCAACGCCATGCCGCTCACCACGCTCGCCGAGCATGAGGCGCAGTTCGGCCTGCTGCACATTGTGCAGCCCACGCAGTGCTGCGCGATCCGCAAGGTGGAGCCGCTGATGCGCTCCATTGAGCCCTACCAACTCTGGTTCACCGGCCTGCGCCGGGAGCAATCGCCCACGCGCGCGAAGTTGAAGAAGATCGAAGAGCACCTGACGCCGAGCGGTAAGCACCTGAAGAAGATCAGCATCCTGGCCGACTGGGACTGGGCGCGCGTGGAAGCCTACGCCGCCGAGCACAATATCCCTGCGCTGCCGCTGTATGCGCAGGGCTACACCAGCATCGGCTGCGAGCCGTGCACAAAGATTTCCGACGACCCGAATAATCCGCGTGCAGGCCGCTGGGGCGGCAACAAGCTGGAGTGCGGCATCCACACGTTCTCAGAAAAAACGGAATAGTGCTGCGCGCACGTAAAATTTTCAAAACACCTGAAAGGCTGATGCGTCCAAATACTATGCGTCGACTTCTACCCCTCGTTGCTTTTCTTATCGCTGCCACAGTTGTGCCGGCGCGCGCGCAGTTCTCGCAGCCAACGCCGACGAACTTCAAAGACACGTCGATGATCAAGCCGCCTGCCGGCTCAAAGGTGGCCATCTGGGAGTTTGAGGACCTGGAGTGCCCGGCCTGCGCGCATGCGGCGCCGATCGTGCGTGAGGCGGTGCGGAAGTACAAGATCGCCTACGTGCACCATGACTTCCCCCTGCCGATGCATATCTGGAGCTTCGATGCGGCCGTCGATGCACGCTACTTCCAGGAGAAGAGCCCGGAGCTGGCCGAGCAGTACCGGCTTGCCGTCTTCGCCGCGCAGAACGGCATCTCCAACAAGGGTGATCTGCAGGCGTTTACGCAGCACTTCGCCTCGGCCCACGGTGTTCAGTGGCCGTTTGTCGTGGACCCGCAGGGCGTGCTGACCGCAAAGGTGAACGCGGACAAGGATCTCGGCAACCGCATCGGCCTGCAGGAGACGCCGACGATCTGGGTGGTGACGGCGCATGGCATTGTGCAGGTGAAGGACATCAGCCAGCTCTACTCCACCATCGATTCGGCCATGGCGTACACCGGCACAAAGCACTAGCGTGCTACTCTGAGGGCGGAAACCGCCCCTCATGCAATCGATAGAACATACAAGTGAACATGGCCATGCTCTGAAGAAGGAGCTGCGTCTGCGCGACCTGGTGCTGATGCAGATCCTGCTGGTGATCGGCATCAGTTGGAGCGGCATCGCGGCGCGGCAGGGGCCGTCGCACATCTGGTTCTGGATACTCGGCATCCTTGCCATCTTCATTCCGCAGGCGATGGTGATCCAGTACTGCGCGCAGATATGGCCGCTGGAAGGCGGCGTCTACCAGTGGACGAAGTTTGCCTTCGGCCCCTTCGCCGCATTCATGGGTGCTTGGAACTTCGCCATCTGGGCGCTGCTGGCTGTGTCGAACCTCGGCATCTACTGGGCGTCGAGCCTCTCTTATGCGCTTGGGCCGCGCGCAGCATGGATGGCGGACAGCAAGCTGCTTATCAACATCCTGAACTTCGCGCTCTTCGGCATCATTCTGCTGGTCAGCATTCCGGGCTTTCACATCGGCAAATGGATCGCGCACTTCGGGTCTGTATTCACCGTAGCGATTGCCGGTCTGCTCTCGCTTCTGCTCTTCTATCATCCGCACGCCACGCACCTGCATCCGCATCACTCACCGCAGGCTCCCATTGGCTTCGCGTTTCCGGCGATCACGCTGCTCAGCTTGAATCTCTTCAGCAAGGTCTGTAACAGCGCGCTCTCCGGGTTGGAGCAGGTTGCGGTCTTCGCAGGCGAGGCGAAGAACCCGGGCAAGACCATCATGCAATCGGCGTGGATCGGCGCGCCTATTACGGCGCTGCTCTACATCATGATGACGGCGGCGCTCCTGGCCTATACACCAGCGGACCAGATCGATCTGGCTGCGCCGGTGCCGCAGGTGCTGGCCGCGGCTCTCTCCGGTGGCTCCGGCACTGGTGCCTTCTGGGCGATGCTGCTCAGCCGCATCGCCATTGGCGGCCTCGCGCTCTGCGTCGTCTCGCAGTATGCCATTCTCGTGGCGGAGACATCGCGCCTGCCGCTCGTCGCCGGGTGGGACAACCTGGTGCCTGCATGGTTCACGCGGCTGCATCCGAAGTACAAGACGCCGACGCGGTCCATCCTTGTTATCGTGATCGCCGCCGTGGCCATCTGTACGCTCTCGCTGCTCGGCGCCGGACATGAAGAGGCGCAGCAACTCATCAACGGCGGCGCCAACACCATGTATGGCATCTATTACGTTCTCTTTTTTGCGGTACCGCTGGCCGCGGCCACAAGGATATCGTTGAAGCACCTGCCGCGACCGGGATGGGGATTGAAGATCGCAGCGACCAGCGGCGCACTGGCCGCCATACTGGGCATGGGATTTGCGCTGCGGCCCATCATCGACGTGCCGAGTAAATTTCTCTTTGGAGTCAAGGTTGGCGCAGCAACGCTACTGGTAAATATTGTGGGCGCGTTTCTCTACTGGCAGGGTACGCGCAGCAACTAGCGCAGCTGGACGAGATCGCCGTGCGCACCGGGGGTGGTGTGTGTGGTCTGCGGCGCGCGCCAGTGGTCGATGTAGCTGACCTGGTGGACGCAGCTGATGGTGCAGTTCGGCGCGCAGGATTTTTCTGCGTAGAACTCGCGCTTCACATCGGCCTTCATGTACATGCTCAGCGGAGTGCCGGGCCAGCCGCGCTGCTGCGAACAGTAGTGCACCAGGCCGTTCTCGCAGATGTAGAGATAGCGCGCACCGGCGCGGCAGCGCCAGTTGTTGGGCAGGCCGTTGGCGATGGCCTCCTGGAATCCGTTGAAGCGGGAGTAGCTGCGCCGCGTGAGCTTTCGCACCGCGTCCCAAACGTTGCGCTCGGCTTCACCAAGGGGCTTGAGCTGTCCGCTGCCATCATGGATGATGCCGATGGTCGAGCTGAATCCGATGGCCAGCGCGCGCGTGCTGATGGTGAAGGCGTCCTGCGGATTGGCGATGCCGCCGCCGACGACGGAGTTGATGTTCACGTGAAAGTCGGCGTGTTCGGCGAGCATGCGCAGTTTTGCGTCGAGAACCTTCAGCGATTTCTTCGAGACATCGTCCGGCATGACGTTGTCGATCGAGATCTGCATGTGATCGAGACCGGCCTTGTTCAACCGCTCGATGCGCTCCGGCATCAGCAGGTAGCCGTTGGTGATCATGCCGGCGATGGCACCGGTCTTGCGGATGCGCGCGATGATGGCGTCGAGCTCGGGGTGCAGCAGCGGCTCGCCGCCGGAGATGGTGATGACAGACGTTCCAAGGCGGCCGAGATCGTCGATGCGGCGCAGCATCTCGTCCAGCGGCACCGGATCCGAAACATCATCAAACTCATTGCAGTAAGTGCATGCCAGGTTGCAGCGGCGCATGGGTACGATGTGCGCCATGTATGGGTGGCCGGTGGAGAGCACGGCGGAGGCGATGGAGCCGATCTCGCGGGCCTTGCGCGCGATGGCTTTTACGCGGCGGCGCAGCGGCATGGGGCGGCTGCCCGTGATAGCGGGAGCGGTCCAGACAGGCGTTGCGGATGGGGTTGTGGCGGACATGATGGCTCTATCCATTGTAAGCGATGGAGGCTGCAGGCGCGCGTATTACGACGCGCAGCCGTACCGTGCCGGGTTCACGCTGAAACGGCTAAATCCAGTCGTTTGATAGCTGTACGCGGTGCGTGTGGAAGCGGGCCAGAATCCATGCAGGCGGCGCGGTGAGCAGTTCGGAGTGCTTGAGGCCGTTCAATGTGAGCTTAAGCTGCTTCTTGTCGCGCAGGACGATCAGCGTCATGGGCTTGCCGTTGCTGCTCTGGATGGCGTGGAGCCAGTCGGCATTGCTTGCGACTGCGCTTGTGTTCACGCGCAGCACCACATCGCCTGCGTGCAGGCCGGCGCGTTCGGCGGGGCTACCGGCGTCAATGCTTTTAATCAGGAGACCGGTCCCCGGCTGGGCACCGAAGTACTGTGCCAGCTGCGGCCCGAGTGGATCGAGTATCGCGCCGGTGTAATTGGAGCTGGTGGCTACATGACCCATAAAGCCGAATCCGGGGTAGATGGGGGGCGGCTGTACGCTGGGCGGCGGGATGGGATCCGGCATATCGTCGGCATTGGCGGCGTTCTCGTCCGGCGGCGGTTCGGGCACGGCGAAGTGCTGGTCCCACGCGCGGCGCTCCACCTGCTCGCGGTCGGCGAGCTGGACGGAGACGGTCTGCTGCTGGCCGTCGCGGCTGAAGACGAATGTGACGGTGCGGCCGGCGGGTGTCTCACTCAACATGCGGCGCAACTGGGCTTCGCCTTCGACGGGCTGGCCGTTCATCTGCAGGATCACGTCGCTCTCGCGCAGACCTGCTTTCAGGGCGGGGCCGTCGTGATCGATCATGCAGATCTCGGCACCGCGCACTTCTTTCAGCTTCAGGGCTTTGGCGCGATCGTCGGTGATGTCACGAATATCCACGCCGAGATAGCCCTGCGTCACCGTATGCGGGACCGCAGGCGCAATGCCTGTTCCGGCAAAGACGTGCGTGGAAGGGCCGGCGAACGCAGACGTGCATAACGCGAGTGCAGCCATGCCGGTGAGGAGAGAACGCTTCATTGAATGTCCGAGACCTGCTGCAGATACGTGCGCGATGCGTTGCGGATGTATGGGTTCTGGTCCTGTGTGGAGACGGTGTGCATCACCTCGCGCACGCTGGAGTCCGCCTGCACCGGCTGCAGCAGGTTGATGGCCGCCGAGCGCACATTGGCATTGGAATCGTTCATCAATGTTTCGAGTACGGCGTCGCGCACATTGCTGTCGTTCGAGACATACGGCTGCAGGCCTTCGAGTGCCTTCATGCGGACCGCCGGGCTCTTGTCATAGCGCAACGAAACCATCAGCGCCTTGCGGACGGCGGTGCCGTCCAGGCCGCTGCTGCTGCCGCAATCGCCGGTCTTGCACTGGTCGGCCAGCAGGCTTACGGAGTTCGCGCGCACATCGTTGTCGGCGCGGTTCTGCGTGGCGAGCATGAGGAGCTGCTTGATCTGCGGATCGTCCATTGTGCCCTGGATGGTCTCCGGCACGACGCGGTTGTAGCTCACCTGCACGAGATCGGAGTCCGGCGTCTGGACGATGCCGCTGACGGAAGCGACTGCACCGCTCTGCGCGCTGGAGAGAATCACGGCTGTTTTGGGACGGGGAATGTGCGCATCCTGATAGCGCGCGGCAAAACCACCGCCGAGAAAGCTGACGCCTACCAGCAGCGCTGCCAGCGCAGGCGCGGTGCGCACCGTGCCGACCCAGCCAAACCATGTGCCCATGATGCGGTTACCGAGGCTGCGTGCCGGCATCGCGTCCAGCGCTTCGTCCAGCGCGACGCGTGCGCGGGCGACGAGGTTGGGCGATGGTTCCAGCACGGGCGCGAGCGACATCGCATCCTGCAAGGCCTGCACGCCGCGCAACTCCTGCTGGCAGGCGCTGCACTCGCTGAGGTGCCGTTCGAGTTCGGGGGTGGATTCGTCCTCGAGTTCGCCGTAGGCGTAGAGAAGGATCTTCGGTTGTGCGATTTCACATTTCATAGCGTGACCTCTGCCTGAATAACTGCCTGTGGTGCGCGGGGGCTTTGCGCCCTCTCGTTCTGGTACGGGTGCAAAATCCTCTAAGTTCGTACGACTGCCAGTTTTGCTCTCAGCTTGCGTGTTGCGCGGAAGAGCGTGTTCTTGGCTGTCTCTTCCGTCGTGCTTAACATTTCGCCGATGGTGCGCAGGCGAAGACCCTGGTAGTGCTTCAACTCAAAGACCATGCGCTCGCGCGGCGTCAGCGTGTCCAGTGCTTCGGCGATGCTGGCGGCGAGCTGTTTCCGCTCCAGCTCCTTTGCCGGATTTGCCATCGCCCGGTCGTCGGAGATGTTCGAGAGCAGGTCGTGCTCCTCGCCGCTGGCGTCGATCATCGTGGACGAGTCTTCGCGGCGCGATTTGCGGCGGCGAAGCTGATCGAGACAGAGGTTGGTCACGATGCGGTACATCCACGTGTAGAACGAACACTCGAAGCGGAAGTTATTCAGGTGTCGGTAGGCCTTGATGAAGGCCTCCTGGTGCACATCCTGTGCGTCCTGCTCCGAGCCGAGCATGTGCAGCGCGAGCCGGAGTACCGGCTGGTCGTAGCGGCGAACGAGCGTGTCAAAGGCGGCGCGCGAGCCCTTCTGCGCCTCGCGGATGAACTCCGCGTCTTCGATACGCTGCTGGGCGCGCTCATCCAACTGCTGCTGAGACTTCTTCGCGCCCGTGATGCGGTCTATGGCTGCCCGGTTTCCCATCGCTGGGGACGATTCTACCGTTGAAACCATGGACGTGGCTTGTGCGCGTGTACGGCCAGACATGCCGGTTGTGGCAAGCTGTAAAGCATTTGCTTCATTCATCTGTTGAACTCCCCGTCGGGACTTCGAATCGATTCACTTAGAAAGACGGGTCTGTATGGAAAAGGTAAGCGGGCCGTGATTCCGGTACACTGGCAATCCATGCCCCAGCGCACACCGCAATCCGGACTCTTTGCCGCTCCTGACGCACCCAAAACGACGGGTGACTGGATCTCTGCCCACTGCGACGGCGGCGCCCGCGGAAACCCCGGGCCGGCCGGATTCGGCGTCTACGTGCAGAGCCATGAGGGCATGGTGCTGGCCGAGCTGAGCGAATTCATCGGCTTCAAGACGAATAATGTGGCGGAGTACTCCGGGCTGCTGGCTGCGCTGGATTTTGCACTGCAGAATGGGCATCCCCGTCTGCGCGTGGTCTCGGATTCGGAGCTGATGGTGAAGCAGATACAGGGTAAGTACAAGGTTGCCAGCCCCGACCTGCGGCCTTTATTCGACGAGGCCAAGCGGAGGATTGCGAAGCTCGAAGGCTTCCAGATCGAGCATGCGCTGCGCGCGAAGAACAAGCACGCGGACCGGCTGGCGAACCTGGCGATGGACCGCGGCATGGGCAAGAAGACCGCGGCTACGCCGTATCCAAACGCAGAGAAGCCGATCAAGGGATTTGTGAAGGACGGCGTGGTGCATCTGCTGGAAGGCTCACTACCTGATGGCGTCTTCGTCACCGTGCAGCGCGCGAAGCAGGATTAAGTTTGTGGAGGAGAGAGCGATGAACCCGGCAAACCATACCAAGACAGAAGTTTCCACGACGGAAGCGCCCGCCGCAATCGGCCCGTACTCGCAGGCGATCCACATGGGCGATGCCATCTACACCTCAGGCCAGGTCGCGCTGGTGCCCAGTACGGGCGCGCTGGTGGGCGGAGGCATTGTGGAGCAGACGGTGCAGGTCTTCGAGAACCTGAAGCACGTTTTGAACGCTGCCGGATTTGAGATGGAAAACGTGATCAAGACAACGGTCTTTCTGAAGGACATGAAGGACTTTGCCGCGATGAACGAGATCTACGCGAAGTACCTTGCGCCTGCGGGCGTGATCGCGCCGGCACGGTCTACTGTGCAGGTGGCGGCGCTGCCGAAGGATGCGCTGGTAGAGATTGAAGTGATCGCGAAAATTTAGTGCTGCGAATGCACAGGAGATGGATATGCCGGAAGAGACGAAAACACCTGCAGTGAAGAAGACGGAAGCGGAGTGGCGCGAGTTGCTCTCGCCGGAGCAGTTCCATGTGATGCGCGAGAAGGGGACGGAGCCGCCGTTCTCCGGCAAGCTGAACAAGATGGTTGACGACGGCATCTACCGCTGCGCCGCGTGCAATGCGGAACTGTTCACGTCGGACAAAAAATTCGATTCCGGCAGCGGCTGGCCCAGCTTCT
>Ga0302314_10002929_pt1 | contig 31657 bp, 23 predicted proteins | sample III_Palsa_N2_3_FD_200533 | JGI IMG/M metagenome (GOLD analysis project Ga0302314, IMG submission 200533) | Peat permafrost microbial communities from Stordalen Mire near Abisko, Sweden - III_Palsa_N2_3 | ecosystem: Environmental > Terrestrial > Soil > Palsa > Peat permafrost | place: Sweden... | reverse complement strand
TCGGGTCGTGCTGCAGCACCGGAACGGTGCGGATGAAGTCGCGGCAGGTGTCGAACACATAGAGCATGGGCGCGCCGTCGACGCCCTTGATGCGCGCGCGCATCTGGTCCCAGCCCGACAGCGCCCCGGCCTGGCCGACGCGGGTGTTGTCGGCCGGGCGGAAAACGACGCCGGCGCGGCGCAGCCGCTCGCCGATCGACGGGCCGCCGTCCTCTCGGAAAATCGACGGGTCGGCAACCGCGCGGGCGATGACCTCGCCGCGTTCGCGCTCGCGGATCCCGGCCGCCACCGCTTCGGCATCCAGGCGCAGGCCCTGGTTCGGACGCCCGTTGCCGCCGTACCACTCGCGGTAGCGGACCAGCGCGCCTCGCGGCAGGGTGATGGTCCCCGCCGGTCGCCACTCCAGCGGCAGGGGATCGGACGCCACGGCCCACCAGCCGACGCTGAACGGCGCGGCATAGCCCCAGTCGAAGCCGCGCACACGCGTCCAGTGCGCGGGAATCTTGAAGGGTGCGATGATGTTGCGAGAACTCCATCCGTCGAAGAAGGCCCCCTCGACGACGCTCCAGTCGCCCTCCAGCCAGGCGCGCACCAGTTCCGCCGAACCCGATTGCGCCAGCCTGGCCACATAGCCGGGGTCGTTGGCCAGCAGGGCCGGGTTGTCGGTCAGCCGGGCCGGAATGAACAGCCGCGTCATCCGGATCGCCGATCCATCGAACGGGCTGATGAAGGTCTCGGGGATGACCCGGTTGGCCCCGGCGTCGATGTAGCGCGCCTTGACCCAGTTGTGCCCGGCGCCGCCGGGATTGCAGGTTGCGCGAAAGCCGCATGGCGCGCCTTCGGCGCTGCGCAGGGTCGCCTTCAGCTTGTCGACCGCCAGGGGCGAGGGAAACTGCGTCAGCTCCTCGACATAGACCCGGCTATAGGCGTGACCCTGATAGCCGTCCGCGTCGGCGTCGTTGTCGAGGTGACGGAAGTACAGGATCGCCCCGCTCGGCCACGAGAAACATGACCGCGCCTCGTTCCATACCGCCCCCTCCGAGCCGAAAATCACCCGCGCCCGCGCGATGGTCGGCTCCAGCGCCACCCGCGTTCGCCGCACCAGCAGCCCGCGCGCCGCCGGCCCGTAGCCCCGCGCGTGCTGTGCGAAATCGCCCAGCGCGGCGTCGGTCTTGCCGCCCCCGCGGGCGCCGCCATAGACGACCTCGAACACCGGACTGCTGACGAACGCCGCCTGCGGCCCCGCCTGCGGCGTCCACTGTCCCGGCTTCGAAGAGGGTTTCCTGATTCCACTCATTAGATTGCATTATGCAATATATAGCGGTGAATGTCAAGAAGGGCAATTTCGGAGAACGCAGGAAGCTCATCAACGGCAAATGCCAGACCATACTCGAAACTATCGGCGCCACCCGTCCGTGGTGAGCATCAATCGCCTCTGGCGGCGGCGGGCGGGGGCCACTCTCCGCCCGGGCGCGGGACAGGCTCGCCGCCCCGTTCGGACGCGCCCGGTCTACGCCCTGGCGAAAAGCCGCGATCGCAGCAGGCCGGCGAGGTCGCGCCGGTCGATGCCGCGTGTCGGTTGGCGCGCTGAGAATCCATAGGCGAGGCCGGTCGCCGGACCCCGCACGGTGATGGCGACGCCGCCCAGATAGCGAATGACGGCTCGCGCGGGCGCCGGCGCGGCGGTTCGCGGCGCCGGCCCCCGCGCGGGCGGGTCCATGGCCTGGGCCTCGCGGCGGCGGTTACAGCATGCCATCGGTGGTCTCCCTTGGTTCCGTATCGTCGCCGGGCTCGATCATGACCGACGCCGGCCTCCACAGCTCGATCAGATAGGCGCCGCCCGCGACGGCCAGCCAGATGACGACCATATCGGCGACACGGCCGTCCGCAACACGCTCGGGGACAAACACCGCGAACGGCGCCGCGACCCACAGGCCGGCGCAGCCGAAACAGTCCATCATCTGCCCCAGAATGGATCGCCCCAGCCGGGCCTGGACCCAGGCGATCACGCCGCCGGGGCCGTCCTCGCCGGTCAGCAGGTGGGCGACCCGCCACGTCGCGAGAACGGCGAGGACGAACCGGCCCCAAAAGACCGGCTCGCCCATGGCGATCGTCCCCCTCACCACCGGCCGATCGTGTTCGCCGTGGCCCTAGGTCGCCGCCGCCAGGGCGAAGGCGCGAACAAAGGAGGCGTCGTAGGCGGTGATCGAATCGCCCCAACCGGTGGTGGCCGTGGCGTAGACGTTGAGAACCTCGGCGAAGGCCCCGTTGACGCAGGACCCGAGCAGATCGCCGACGGTCAGGCCGTTGGAGGTGAAGTCCCCGGTTTCGATCGGCGCGGTGTAGACGCCGTCGGCGGTATCCCACACGTAGCCGGACGCGTCATAGCCGACATCGGTTATGCCCCGGATGATTTCGAAGCCGAAGGTGGCGAAACCGTTCAGCTGCGTGGCCTCGAAATCGATACTGATCGCGTTGGCCGTGCTCGAATAGTTGAGGAAGCCACAAGTATCGACCACGCCGCCGCCGCTGATGGCGGGAGGATCGATATTGGCGCCGCACGGGTTGTTGTCGATGTGCAGGCTGAAGATGAAGCCGCCATCGGTATCCAGTTCGCTGGGGTCGGCCGAGCGGGCGGTGACATCGCCGATCGGATCGACATAGCAGGGAAGAATAAAGCTGAAGGTCGTCGGTCCGGGCACGACCGGATTGGCGCTCGCGTCAAACACTTCCAGCTTGATCTGATAGAGACCGGCCGTGGCCGCGGCGCCGCCCGGCAGCGCCGTGGTGTCCAGATAGCCGGAGTAGATATCGGCGAAGAGATCGTCGGTCGGCCAGTAGGTGACGGTGCCCGGGGGGTCGCTCGGCGCCGGAGGGGGCGCGTTGAGCGGCTTGAACATATAGAGGTACGGCACGCCCGACACCGTCATTGGTCCCATCACCTCGACCGGGAAGGTCGGCAGGGCGGGCGGCGTCTCCTTCACATAGTGCCGCACGACAGTATCGCTCATATAGGACCAGTCGCTGGCGCCGTTCGCTCGATACGACCAGCGATAGTACATCATGCCTGGATTCGGGATCGAGATGGACGCGCCGGACCGGAAGCCAAGGTATCCGCCGAACGGCGCACCGACCACCGAGCCGTAGTCCGTCAGTCCGTCCGGCTGCAGCCAGCCGACGGGAGGCGAGGCGAGGCAACCGCTCGAAATCGGCCCTGAGGGATTGCCCCACACCCAGGCGCCGCCGACGGCGGTGACCAGGACCCAGTTGTCCGCGCCGGCCGGCGGGTTCACGCTGACAGGCGGGTAGCAAGGGATCGCCGACGGATCGGTGACGTTCAGCGTCACGCTCGTGCCGCAGGCATAGTTCCACCAGGTTCCGCAACGCACCCATGGGTCGTAGATCGTCACCCAGTTACCGGCTTGAAGCTGTTGGGCGCTGAAGTAGAGGTTCGGCGTCGGTCCGCAGCAGGGATACCAGACGGTGGCGAAGAAATTGCCATTGTCGTCCGTCTGAACGGTCTCGAAGCAGTCGACGTACAGCCACGGCTCCAGCCAGTCCCACCAGCAGAACCAATCGATGTAGATCGGAAAGAGATCGATCAGGCGACTGGCGATCTCGTCGGCGGAGGCGCTGCGCGCCAGGGCGCTGACCTGGCCGAAGGTGGCGGCGTCGAGGGTCGCCGCGCTCGGGGCCTGGACCGCCGACGACCGCGCCGCCGTCCGCCGCGGCCGCGCGGCGATCGAGGATCCGGGGGGACGCAAGGGCGGAATGGCCGCCGCCCTTGCCGGCGCCGTCCGCAGCGCCAGGCCGGCGAGCCCGCCGGCGCCCGTCTCGACCGGGCCGGGCGAGGGGATCGGATTGAGCACGGCCGCGACAACCTCGTCGCGCAGGCGGGTCAGGATGGGGTCGGGCAGCAGCGGTATGATCCGCTCCCACGCCCACACCTCGCAGATGTTGACCTGCGAGTTGCACACCGGCAGCTGTTGCGACGAACCATCCGGCAGCGTCACGGTCGTGACCAGCTGACCGGTCACCACACATTCGCAGAAAAACCAGCATCGCCAGATCGGGTCGGGAATCGGGAAATGGATCGGCTCCAGGTCGGGACCGACCCGCTGGCGCATTTCATAGGCGCCGAGCCTGGTCACCGCCGAAACCGTCGGTTTCACCGCCTTGCGCATCGGCGGTCCGATGAACAGCCGCACCGTCTGGTTGGCCATCCGACGGGGCAGGGTCAAACCGGCGCGCTCGCCCTTCACCGGAGCCTGGGCGATAAAGCCGCCGGTGACGTCGAAAGCATAGGCCACCGCGTCGGGCAAAACCTCCCCGGATTTCGCCCCGCCAAAGGCGAGCGCGAAGCTCAATTCGAAATGTTCAGTGTTCGCATCAACAGGCATCGTCTCGCTCCGCCAAATCGTGAAATCACGATCGTCAGTGACACCAATGATCCGAATATTTATCTGGTCAATATAGGTTAGACGTAGATCGTATTGAATTGACGTATTTTTGACGATGAATTTACGATAAATTTACGATCATCTCGTTCGTGAAATCAAGCGCCTGAAAATAGTGGTGCTGAACAAACCTTGGCCGTTCGCGGTGGCCGGGGCGTAAACGTCATTTTCGCGTCTCGACCCGCGGGCGGGGGCAGGCGATCGCGACGGGCTTGACAGCGCCCCCCATCCAGACCATTCCCGCCCCGCGACCCTTCTCGCCTCACGCGCGGGCGGGGCGTTCCCTGGAAACCTGAAACCAAATGCCTAGCGACAGTTCTGGTCCAAATAGCGGGCCGCCGAGGTTGTCCCACCGGATCTGACGTTTCAGGTCCCTCGTGACAGCCGACGCGGCGATCACGAGGTGAGCCCATGGTCTTCCTCTCCACCGACCGGTTGAACACCGGCCTGCTCGCGCGGTTCGCGCGGCGGGAATACGCGCCCAATCGCTTCGACCTGATCGCCCTGGTGCTGATCGGCGCGGCGGCGGTGCTGGTCGTGCATGGCGCGCAGCAGATGAGCCTGCCGGTCGGTCATCTGCAGTCCGAGCCCGTGGTGCTCGATCCGTGGCGTCTTCCCGGATACGCCCTGCGCTCGACGCTGCGGATGTTCGCGGCGATCTTCGCGTCGCTGCTGTTCACCTTCGTCGTCGCGACGCTCGCGGCCAAGAGTCGCAAGGCCGAGCTGGTGATCGTGCCGGCCCTGGACATCCTGCAGTCGATCCCGGTGTTCGGGTTCCTGACCTTCACGGTGACCTTCTTCATCGGGCTGTTCCCGACGAGCGAGTTCGGTGTCGAACTGGCGGCGATCTTCACCGTCTTCACCGCCCAGGCCTGGAACATGGCCTTCAGTTTCTACCAGTCGCTGCGCACCCTGCCCACCGACCTGTGCGAGGTCAGCCAGCAGTTCGGGCTGTCACCCTGGCGGCGTTTCCTCCGGCTCGAATTGCCGTTCGCCACCCCGGCCCTGGTGTGGAACACCATGATGTCGATGTCCGGCGGCTGGTTCTTCGTCGTGCTCTCCGAAGCCATCACCGTCGGCAAGACCACCGTCACCCTGCCCGGGATCGGCTCGTGGCTGGCCCTGGCGATCGAGCGGCAGGACTTCACGGCCGTGGCGTGGGCGGTCGGGGCGATGGCGGTGGTCATCCTGCTCTACGACCAGTTCCTGTTCCGCCCGATCGTCGCCTGGGCCGACAAGTTCCGCTTCGAGCAGACCGCGTCGCAGGAGCAGCCGGAGTCGTGGTTCTATGACCTGCTGCGCCGCACGCGCCTCTTCAAGCGCATCGGGCGGCCGTTCGTCGCCCTGTGGCGCGCCTTGCCGCCATTGTCCCTTCCCGCAGTTCCGGCTCCGCGCATCGGCGGCGCGCGCACCGCCGTGTGGGCGGACCGCGCCTGGCTGGGGCTGGTTCTCGCCGTCGCCCTGTGGGCGACGTGGATGATCGTCCACTACGTGGTGACATCCCTGAATTTCCACGAAATCCTGTGGGTGTTCGGTCTCGGCTTCATCACCCTCGTGCGTGTCCTCGTGCTGATCCTGATCGCCAGCCTGATCTGGGTTCCGATCGGCGTGTGGATCGGTCTGCGGCCAGCGTGGTCACAGCGGATCCAGCCGGTTGCGCAGTTCCTGGCCGCGTTTCCCGCCCAGGTCCTGTTCCCGGGCGCGGTCATCGTGATCATCGCCTGGCGCCTGGACCCGAACATCTGGCTCTCGCCGCTGATCATCCTGGGCACGCAGTGGTACATCCTGTTCAACATCGTCGCCGGCGCCAGCGCGCTTCCCAGCGATCTGAAGGAGGTCGTCGGCATCTTCCACCTTCGATCATGGCAGCGGTGGCGCGACTTCATCCTGCCCGGGATCTTCCCCTACTACGTGACCGGCGCCCTGACCGCGTCCGGCGGCTCGTGGAACGCCAGCGTCGTCGCCGAGGCGGTGAACTGGGGCCATACCCACCTGGAGGCGCTGGGGCTGGGAGCCTACATCGGCAAGGCGACCACCGCCGGCGATTTCCCGAGGGTGGCGCTGGGCATCACGGTAATGTCGGTGTTCGTCATCGCGCTGAACCGCAGCCTGTGGCGACCGCTCTACACCTACGCCGAAGACCATTTGCGGCTGAACTAGAGGGAGCGACCTCATGAGCATGACGACTGTCGAACGCGCCGCGTCCACCGCCCCGCTGGTCGAGGTGAAGAACCTCAAGCACGTCTATGGCAAGGGCGGCGGGGCCGGTCTGGTCGTGCTGGAAGGCGTCAACCTGACCATGCGGCCGAACGAGATCGTCGGCCTGCTGGGGCGATCGGGGTCGGGCAAGTCGACCTTGCTGCGTTCCATCGCCGGCCTGATCACGCCGACCGCGGGCAGTGTCACCGTCAACGACATGGAGGGCGAGGACACCGCCCACGGCGTCGCCATGGTGTTCCAGAGTTTCGCCCTGTTCCCCTGGCTGACGGTCCTGAAGAACGTGGAGCTGGGCCTGGAGGCGCGCGGCGTACCGGCGGAGGAGCGGCGCAAGCGCAGCCTGGCGGCCATCGACCTGATCGGTCTGGATGGATTCGAGAACGCCTATCCGAAGGAACTGTCCGGCGGCATGCGCCAACGGGTCGGATTGGCGCGGGCGCTGGTGGTGCAGCCGTCGGTGCTGCTGATGGACGAACCTTTCTCGGCCCTCGACGTGCTGACCGCCGAGACGCTGCGAACCGACCTGCTGGACCTGTGGTCGGAAGGCCGGATGCCGATCCGCGCCATTCTGCTGGTGACTCACAATATCGAGGAGGCGGTGCTGATGTGCGACCGCATCCTGGTGTTCTCGTCCAACCCGGGACGCGTCATCGCCGAGATCAAGGTCGAACTGCCGCAGCCGCGCAAGCGCCTCGACCCGGCGTTCCGCTCGCTGGTCGACGACATCTACGCCCGCATGACGGCCAGGGCCGCCGTACCGCCGGCGCGCGAAGGGGCGTTCCCCGGAACGGGCCTGGGCCTCGCCCTGACCCACGTCTCCACCAACACCCTGGCGGGGATGATCGAGGCGCTCGCCGCCTCTCCCAACAACGGCGCGGCCGAACTGGCGACGCTGGCGCGCGAGCTGCAGATGGAGGCCGACGAACTGCTGCCGATCGCCGAAACGCTGCAGCTGATGCGGTTCGCCGAGATCGAGGGCCGGACCATCCGCCTCACCCCGGCGGCGCGCCGCTATGACGCCGCCGACGTCGATGAACGCAAGCAGCTGTTCGCCCAGCACCTGCTGGCCTATGTGCCGCTGGCCTCGCACATCCGCCGCGTCCTCGACGATCGCGCCTCGCACCAGGCGCCGGCCACCCGGTTCCGCGACGAGCTGGAGGACTTCATGTCCGAGCCCTATGCCGAGGAGACCATGGACGCGATCATCACCTGGGGACGGTACGCGGAGATCTTCGCCTACCACGAGGACGACGACCGGTTCAGCCTGGACGACCCGGCGTAGAAAAAAACTAACGAAGTCTAACCACAAAGACACGAAGGACACGAAGAAAAAGAGAAGGATACGACGGCGAAGCCGTCCAAATCTTGATCGAAACATGCATGCGCCTTCGGCGCGGGAACCAACCTCTCTTTGTGTTCCTTCGTGTCCTTTGTGCCTTTGTGGTGCGCCTTTCTTTCTTGTCTCGACGAGCCTGCAGGTGCTGGAAGACCGAGCGCCCGAGACAAAATCCTTCTCCGCAGCTATGTCAGGGGCGGCGGGACGATGGCTAAGGAACGCGGATTTGGCGAGCACCTCCACCACCACTCCCCCACCTCCTCCGCTCGCCATCGCCTCCCTCAGTGCGCTGGGCATCGTGTTCGGCGATCTGGGCACGAGTCCGCTGTACACCCTTCAGACGGTCGTGCAGGCGATGGGCGGCCACTTCACGGCCGAGACGGCGCTGGGCATTCTGTCGCTGATCGTCTGGACGCTGATCGTCACGGTGTCGATCAAGTACTGCCTGCTGGTCATGCGGGCCGACAATCACGGCGAAGGCGGCATCCTGGCCCTGATGTCGCTGGTCGGAGCCAACAGCCTGAGCGGGCGCCGGCGATGGCTGGTGGCCATGGGCTTGCTTGGCGCCGCCCTGATCTACGGCGACGGGGTGATCACGCCGGCGATCTCGGTGCTGAGCGCCCTTGAGGGGGTCAATGTCGTCACCACCACGCTCAAGCCGTTCGTGATGCCGGTCGCGGTCGCCATTCTGCTGGCGCTGTTCATGGTGCAGAGGCTGGGCACGGCATCGATCGGGCGGGCGTTCGGGCCGATCATGCTGGTGTGGTTCGCGGTGATCGCGCTGCTCGGGGTGAGCGGGATCGTGCGGCATCCGATCGTCCTGGAGGCGATCAACCCCTTCCACGCCGCCCGGTTTCTGATCCGCCACTGGGCCGTCGGACCGGCGGTGCTGGGCGGGGTGTTCCTGTGCATCACCGGCGGCGAGGCCCTGTATGCCGACATGGGCCATTTCGGGTGCAGGCCGATCCGTTGGGGGTGGTACGGCGTCGTCCTGCCGGCCCTGCTGCTCAGCTACGCCGGCCAGACCGGCTTGCTGATCGAGAAGGGGTCGGTGCAGGGAAATCCGTTCTTCGAACTGGCGCCCAGCTGGTCGATCTATCCGCTGGTGGTGCTGTCCACCGTGGCGACGATCATCGCCAGCCAGGCGATCATCACCGGTTCATTCTCGATGACGCGCCAGGCGATGCAGCTGGGCTGGCTGCCGGGCGTCAGCATCCGCCAGACCTCGGACAGGGTCTATGGGCAGATCTACGTACCGGTGGTCAACTGGATGATGATGGTGGCCACGATCGGCATCACCGTGGCGTTCAAGAGCTCCGACAACCTGGCCGGCGCCTACGGCACCGCGGTCTCGACCACCATGATGCTGACGACCTGCCTGCTGTTCGAGGCGATGCGCCGGATCTGGCGCTGGCCGCTGGCGGTCTGCCTGCTGGTGGCGGGATCGCTGCTCGTTGTCGACATGGCCTTCTTCGCGGCCAATCTGCTGAAGATCGCCGATGGCGGTTGGCTGCCGCTGACGCTGGGCGCGCTGGTGTTCGCGGTCATGACGACCTGGCGCGAGGGCGTAGATGCGCTGCGCGACAGCCTGGATGCGCGACGGCAGAGCGGACACGACTGCCTGGCCGACCTGGAAGGTGGAAAGATCCCGCGCGTGCCTGGGACAGCGGTGTTCTTCACCAGAGAACAGGACGGCGTGCCGGCCTCGATCGTCGACCATATCGAGACCATGGGCGCGCTCCACGAGTCCGTCATCTGCCTGACCGTGCTGTTCGAGGAGACGCCGCGCGTCGAGCCCGACAAGCGGGCGTTCGTCGAGGCGATCGGCGCGGGCATCACCCGGGTCGTCCTGCGCTTCGGCTTCGTCGAGATCACCGACCTGGGTGCGGTCCTGCGCGACCTGAAGGGGCTGGACGCCGGCGTGGACCTCGACAAGGCGACCTTTTTCGGCATGCGCGGCATGGTGGCCCCTCATAGCCGGGGGCGGATCCTGCCGCGATGGCGCCTGCCGATCTTCGCGTTCCTGTATCGCAACGCGGTCAAGATCGTCGATCGCTTCAACCTCCCCGCGTCGTCGGTGGTCGAAGTGGGACGCGAGATCGAGATATAGGCTATTTGCCCACCGATTCCCCCGAGGTGTTCCATGGATGATGCTCCCGCCGCCCCGCCGCCGCCGATGTCGCTGGCGGAGTTCCGAAAGAGAAGAAAGCCGCTTGTCGACGTCAACAAGGAAGTGAAAGAGAAGCTCACCCCGCTCAATCGCCTGGCCGTGTTCATAACCGATCGCGTGGGGACGATGGGGTTCTTCCTCATCATCTTCACCTGGACGGTGGTCTGGCTGGGGTGGAACCTGCTGGCGCCGCAATCGATGCGATTCGATCCGCCGATGGGATTCGTCTTCTATCTGTTCATCTCCAACGTCATCCAGATCCTGTTGATGCCCCTGATCATGGTCGGCCAGAACATCCAGGGCGGCCACGCCGAGGCGCGCGCCGAGCACGACCTGGACGTCAACGTGAAAGCCGAGGAGGAGATCGAGGTGATCCTGGGGCACCTGGAGTATCAGAATCACCTGCTCATCGAGCTGATGCAGAAGGTCAACGTCAACGTCGGCGCCCTCGTCGAGGCGCAGGATCCGGGGTAGCGGGCGCGGCTATTCCTGATGAACGGCGGCTGCGGCCGACGCCCCCTCCGTCGCGGCGCAAGGAAGAGCGCCGCGCCACCTCCCCCGCAAGCGGGGGAGGATAGGGGATAATGAATTCAAAGACTTATCCTCACCCGAGAAGCGGGGGAGGTGGCGGCGAAGCCGACGGAGGGGGCGTCGGCCGCCGCCTCATTCGCTGGTCAGCTCGCGGCCGCCAGAAGACGAACACCAGGATCGGCAAGAGCAGGAGGTTGGCCAGGGCGGCGGTGATCTGGCCGCCGATGATGACGATAGCCATGGGACCCAGGATCTCGCGGCCGGAGCCGCCCGCCTGGAAGGCGAGGGGAGTGACGGCCAGGATGACCAGCAGGGCCGTCATGGCGATAGGAACGGCGCGTTCGCCTGCGGCGCGGGTGACCGTCTCCAGGGACCAGGGCGTCCCGCGCTCGAGGGCAAGGTCTTCGGCGCGGGCGATGAGCAGGATGGCGCTGCGGATCGACAGGCCAAACAGGGTGATCAGGCCGACCATGGCGCCCAGGGAGAACAGGCCGCCGGTCAGGGCGACGGCGGCGACCGCGCCGACCAGGGAGAACAGGGTGGAAAACAGCGCCAGCAGGGCCGTGCGGCCATCGAAGGCGATGGTCAGCAGTCCAAAGACGGCGAAGATCGCCAGGGTATAGGCGATCTCGAGGTCGGTGCGGACGTGTGCGACGGTGTCCGGGTTTTCGAAATCCACGAAAACCTGCGGCGGAAGCTGCAGGCTGTGGGCGATCGCCGCGCGCGCCGCCTTGGTGAACGCCGCGATGGCCCCGGGGCGGGGATTGGCCTCGACGTGTTGCCGGCGCAGGCCGTTCTCGTGGGCGATCATCGTGGGACTGTCGCTGAGATAGACGTTGGCGACGCTCTTCAGGGGCACCGAGATGCCCGAGGTGGACCGCAGGAGAAGATTGCCGACCGCCTCCGGATCTCGGCGCAACTCCGCCTGGGCGCTGACCGCCAGGTCGACGATACGCGGGCCTTCGTAGATCCTGGCCACGGTCTCGCCCGCGAACGCCGCCTGCACCGTGTCGAGGACGTCGGCCGCCGACAGCCCAAACAGCGCCAGCCTGGGGAAGTCGAGGTCGACCCTCACCGTTGGCGCGCGAGCAATCGGCGGCGCGCGAACCTCGCCGGCGCCGGGAACCGTCCTCAGCAGCGACGCCAGCCTGACGGCGGTCGCGTCATCGGCGTCGAGATCGGAGCCAAACACGCCGATCCCGAACGATGCCGCCGATCCGCCGTTCACCTGTGCGCTGTCGAAGCCGGAGCGAACCACCGGATCGAGGCCTCGATACAGGTCCAGGCGGTGGCCGATGGCCTGCGCCGCTCTTTCCTGTGCGGATCGGCCGAGGCCCGGCGTCAGGGCCACGTCGAAGACGCCGTGCTGGAGTTCCGCGCCGTCGTCGTCGCCGGCCGGATCGCGCCCGATCCGCTCGCTGACCGTAGCGACATGGGCGATGGAGCCGAGGTCGGCGGCAATGCGCGCGCCCATCTCGTGCATCGCCGAGGGCGAGGTCGACGCCGGAGCGTCGGTCTCGATCACCAGATGATCGTCGTGAATGGCGGGCAGGAATTCGGAGCGGGAGAAGAAGCAGCCCGCGACCGCCAGGCCGACGATCGCCAGGATCGCGAGAAGGACCGGCCACGCGCGGGCGCCGGCGCGACCGAGCCATGCCGCCTGAACCCCTTTCACCCATGCGATGGTCCGCGGTTCCGACGAGGGCTTGACGTGTTTCAGGAATAGCAGGGCCATCGCGGGCGCGACGGCGACGGCGATCAGGAGCGAGGCCAGGGCGGCGAAGATGATCGCGCAGGCCAGTGGGGCGAGCAGGGCGCCCACCGCGCCACGGAGGGTCAGGAGCGGAAGCAGGGAGAGGATCAGCGCCAGGGTTCCGTACAGGACCGGGGCCCGCACCTCGAGCGAGGCGGCGAAGATGGCCGCCGCGCGCGAGGCGTGCCGCGTCTGCGCCTGGCGCAAGTCGGCGACGATGTTCTCCAGGTCGACCACGGCGTCGTCGATGACCACGCCCAGAGCCACCACCAGGCCGCCGATGGTCATGGCGTTCAATGTGTAGCCGAGGGCCTTCAGCGCCATCGCCGAGGCCAGGAGAGTCAGCGGAATGCCGACCAGCGCGATCAATGCGGCGCGGATGTCGCGCATGAAGAGGATGGTGGCGACCACCACCAGGGCCGCGCCGATCAGCAGGTCGGAGAGCACCCCGTGCACGGCTTCGGCGATGAAGGCGGCCGGCCGGTCGAGATCGCCCCAGACCTTCACCGACTGGGCGGCAAGGAGCGGGCGCAGGACGGCCAGGGCGACGTCGACGGCGCCGGTCGTGGCGACGGTGTTGGCGTCGAACTGCCGGTCCACCGTCAGCAGCACGCCCGGTTTTCCATTGATCAGCGCATCGCCCACGGCCGGGGCGGCAGTTTCGGAGACGTCGGCGACATCATCGATGCGCACCGGCGCGCTGCCGGCCGTCTGGATCTGGCCCGCCCCGACCGCCTCCTTGGTGTGGGCCTGGCCGTGCGGCTCGATCAGGACACGCTGGGTCGGCGTATCGATGAAGCCGGCGCCGGCGACGCTGGTCGCCCGCCGTGTGGCGTTGAGGATGTCCAGGAAGCCGAGGTCGCTGTCCGACAGGTCGCCGGGGCGCGCCCGCACCTCGATGCGTCGCACGTCGCCGCCATGGATAGCCACCCGCGCGACGCCGGCGACCGAGAGCAGCCGTGGGCGCACGGTCCACTGCACAAGATCGCGCAGGGCCATGGCGTCGAGCTTGTCACCGGTGAAGCCGATCTGCAGGACCGTGGCGCCGGGGGCGGTGAGCGGCAGTAGCCTGGGGGGCGCGACGCCGAGGGGGAGTGCAGCCACACGTCCGAGATTCTCCGCCAGCAGCTGACGAACGCGGTAGGGGTCGGCGCCCCTGGCGAACCGCACGGTGATGATCGAAAGGCCTTGCAAGGATCGCGACTCGACGTGGGCGACACCGGCGGCGCCGATCAGGGTGTTCTCGATGGGCAGGGTGACCGATTGCTCGACCTGCTCGGCGACCAGCCCGGGCGCATCGGTGGTGATGGTGGCCGACGCCGGGGCGAGGTTCGGCAGCAGGTCGATCGGCGTGTCGCGCGCGAAGAGCACGCCCAGGACCAGAAACCACAGGGCGGCGCCGACGACCAGGCGCGGCCTGGCCAGCGCCCAGCGAACGATCAGCGCCAGCGGGCTCACTTGGATTTCACGGGCGGGCTCTGTTCAGCGGCGAACAGCGCCGTCGCCCCGCTCACCACGACCTCGTCGCCGCCGGCGAATCCATGGGCGACGAAGAAGCCGTCCGACTCCGGCACGGGACCGTCGATAAGCCGCCGCTCGAAACCCGAGGGACCGGTGCGCACATAGGCCCAGTCCAGGCCCCGATAGCGGATGACGGCTTCGCGCGGGATCATCACTCCGGCTTCGGCGGTGGTCGATTCGATATGGGCGCTCTGGGTCAGGCCGACCGACAACAGGATGGCCGAGTGGCCGGCGACCTGCACGATCAGGCCCGAGGACTGCAGCCGTGGCTCCGCGGCGCGGGCGGGACCGATGACGGTTCCGCGGACTGAGTCGTCGCCGATGTCGACCTTCACGTACTTCGCGCCGGCCTGGCCTTCGTTATTATGGGTGTCGACGTGGACCAGGGCGACGGTTCCCGCCGATAGCGCGTGGACGAGCCGGCCGCGCGCGGCCTCGCCGAGCCTGGCGATCCCTGGTCCCCACTCCAAACCCAGCCGTTGGCGCAGGATGTCCACCTTCAAGGCGTCCTGACGGGCCTGCGCCACGGCGGCTTCGGTGTCCTTGGCGGAGATCGACGCGTTGTCGCCATGCAATGCCTTCGAACGAGCGGCTTCCGCCGCCGACGCCGTGGCCGCGGCCTCCGCGGTGGCGAGATCGGAGTCTAGTTGCACCAGAGGTTCCGGGTCCAGCACCTTGGCGAAGGCGTCGGTCTCCGTGCTGTGCCGGGTGGCGACGAGCTTGCGGGTGGCGACGCCGAGACGGGCCTGGTCGCCGGCGCTGATGGTGACCTCGGCCAGGGTCGGGCGCGCGGCGAGGAGGGCGCCGATCAGGAGCGGAGCGATTGCGGCTCTAAGGATGTGTGGAAAAACGGGGACGGCCGCCGCGAATGATTCTGGGGTTTTCCGGTGAAACCAAAGAGTGCGCCTTCCACGGAAGCCCCTCATTTGATCTCTGCCGTCTCGGTGCGGTTCCACCAACCGCCGCCGAGCGACTGGAATAGAGCGGCGGTGTCGGCGAGACGGGCGGCGGCGGCCTGGGCGCGGGCGATGCGCGCCTGCTGATAGGCCTGTTCGGCGTTGATCAGCACGAGGCCGGAAACCTGCCCGAGGGCCAGTTGCTTCCTGACGATCGCCATGCTCTCCGCCGCCGTCTGGTCGGCGGTCTGGGCCGCTCCGAGCTGGCGTGCATCCGCCAGCAAGGCCTGCAAAGAATCGGCGACGTTCTGGAACGCCGACAGCACGGTGCTGTGATACTGCGCCTTGGCCTGGTCGAAATTCGCCTGGGCTTCACGTTGCTTGTGCAGCAGCGCCCCGCCGTCGAAGATCGACTGCGCCACCGATCCGGAGAGCGCCCAGAAGTCGTTGCCGTTGGAGAACAGCTGGCCGATATTCTGGGCCTGGCCGCCGGCGTTGGCCTCCAGGGTGATGTTCGGCAGCCGGTTGGCGATCGCCACCCCGATCTGGGCGCTGGCGGCGTTCAGATTAGCCTCGGCGGCGCGCACGTCGGGGCGCTGTTCGACCAGCTTGGAGGGCAGGCTCACCGGCAGATCGCGCGGCAGGGCCAGAGTCTCCAGATCGATAGCCTGAATGTCCGTCTCGCTGGGAAAACGGCCCGTCAGGTCGGCCAGCAGATCGTCCTGCTGCGCCAGCTGCTTTTCCAGCGGCGGCAGCGCCAGTTCGGCCTGCGCGGTGGCGGTCTCCTGAGCGGCCACATCGGCGCGAGCGATTTCGCCCAGCGCCAGTTGGCGGCGCATCACGCTCAGCGCCTGGCGGGTTTCGGCGACGCTCTCGCGCGTCGCACTGATCTGTTCGCGCAGCGAGGCTTCCTGGATCGCGGCGGCGACGACGTTGGTCGTCAGCGTAAGATAGGTCGCCTCGGTCTGGAACCGTTGCGACTGGGCCTGGGCGCGCACGGATTGCGTCTGGCGCCGAACGCCGCCGAAGACATCCGGCGTGTAGTCGACGGTGACCTGGGCCGTATGCAGCGTATAGAGGTCCTGGTTCGAGTTGAGCACGGGCGCCAGCGTGTCACTCGTCTTCTGCCGGCTGGCGCTATAGGAGGCCCCGACGGTCGGCCAAAAGGCCGCCTTCTGAGCGTAGTAGGCCTCGCGCGCCGAGCGCAGAGCAGCCTGGGCCGACTCCAGATCCGGATTGGCTTTGAGCGCCTGTTCGACGAGGGCGTTGAGCGCCGGCGAATTATACAGGGTCCACCACTGGCCGGGAACGTCGGCGCCGACCTGGAACGCCTGTGCGTCTCCCGCCAATCCGGTGGTGGCGGCCGTCTGCCCCGGCAGGGTCCCCGGCACATATCCGGTGACGGTGGGGGCGGCCGGACGGTGGAAGTCGGGTCCGACCGTGCATCCGGCGAGCGCGGCGAGCAGTGCGAGCGAGACCAGCCTTCTCGCCATCTAGACCTCGCCTCGAGAATGCATGGTCGCCTCGGATCCGGCGATCGGCCTGCCGCGTCGCGAATAGAGGTCGATCAGCACCGGCAGGATAACCAGGATCAGCGCCGGCGCCAGCAAAATACCGCCGACCACCACCAGCGCCAGCGGCCGTTGCACCTGCGATCCGATGCCGGTCGACACCGCCGCCGGCGCCAGGCCCACGCAGGCCGCTACGCATGTCATCAGCACCGGGCGCAGTTGTGTCTCACAGGCCGCCAGGATTGCTTCGCCCCGTTCGACACCCGCGCCGACCAGGCGGTTGAATGACGACAGCACGATGATCCCGTTCATCGTCGAGACGCCGAGAAGACCGATGAAACCGATGGCGGCGGAAATGCTCAACGGGGTGCCCGTCAGCAGAAGCGTGAACACGCCCCCGACAATAGCCATCGGGATCACGCTGGCCGCCAGCAGCGCGTCGACAATGGACGAGAAGTTCAGGAACAGAAGCAGCCCGATCAGCAGCAGGCTGATCGGCACCACCATCGCCAACCGGCCGAGCGCCTCCTGCAGTTCGCCCAGCTCGCCGACCCATTCGAGGCGGTAGCCGCCCGGCAGCACCACCTTTCGTGCGATCCTGGCCTTGGCCTCCGCCACCGCGCCGCCGAGATCACGGCCGCGGACGCTGAACTTGATGGGGATGTAGCGCTCCTGGTTTTCGCGATAGACGAAGGAGGCGCCATTGGTCAGTTTGATGCTCGCCACGTCGCTGAGCGGGACTTGAATCACATCTGCTCCCGAGGGATTTGGAGCGCCGATGGTCAGGCGCCGGATCTCCTCGATGTTCCCGCGAAACTCCGGCCCGAGCCTCACCACGATCGGGAAGTTCCGGTCACTGCCTTGCTCATAAAGGTTTCCGGCCGCCTGGCCGCCGATCGCGGCGGCGATCGTGTTGTTGATGTCTCCTGGCGCCAAGCCGTAGCGGGCGGCGCGCGCCCGGTCGACCTCTATCTGCAAGGTCGGTTGACCCAGGGAATTGAACACCGCGAGGTCGGTGACGCCCGGCACCGTGGCCATGGCGGCCTTGATCCTGTCGGCCGTGCTTTCGAGCGTGGACAGTTCGCCGCCGAACAGCTTGACGGAATTCTCGCCCTTCACCCCGGAGGCGGCCTCTTCGACGTTGTCCTCGATGTTCTGCGAGAAATTGAAATCGACACCCGGGAAGCGATTGGTCAGGGCGTCATTGAGCTGCCTGGTCAGACGGGCTTTATCGACGCCCATCGGCCATTTGTCGAACGACTTCAGCGGCACGAAGAATTCGGCGTTGAAGAAGCCGGTGGAATCGGTGCCGTCGTCTGGACGCCCGTGCTGCGAGACCACGGTCTCGACTTCGGGGAACCGCTTGATCACGGCCCTCATCTGGTCGACGTAGTCGCTGCTCGCCTCCAGCGAGACCGACGTCGGCATGGTGGCGCGAATCCAGAAGTTGCCTTCCTCGAGATGCGGCAGAAACTCCAATCCCAGGAAGCTTCCCGCGAGAACCGCAAGCACCAGCGTCAGGCCCGCCCCGGTCAATGTCGCGCCCCGGTTGGCGAGCGCGAGTTCGACGAGAGGGCGATAGTAGCGCCTGACGGTGCGCACGACCAAGGTGTCGGTCTCCCTGACGGTGTTGGGAAGGAGCAACCCGCTCAAGGCCGGCGTGATCGTGAACGTCGCGATGAGGCCGCCGGCGATGGCGTAGGCATAGGTTTTCGCCATCGGACCGAAGATATGGCCTTCGACGCCGTTCAACGAAAACAATGGAACGAAACTGGCGATGATGATCGCCGCGGCGAAGAAGATGGCCTTGTTCACCTGCGCGGCCGCGTCGGCGATCGTCGCCAGTTTGGAGCGCAGGCGTCCTCGTGGACTGGCTTCCTCGGAAGCGGGGAGTTCCGCGAGATGCCGGTAGACGTTTTCCACGAGGATGACCGTGGCGTCGACCACAAGCCCAAAGTCTATCGCACCCACGGAAAGCAGATTCGCCGATTCGCCCCTGATATCCATGATCAGGATGGCGAAGAACAGGGCGAAGGGAATGGTCGCCGCCACGATGATGGCGCTACGCAGATTTCCCAGAAACAGCCACTGGATAAGAAAAATCAACACCATGCCTTCGATCATGTTGTGAAGGACCGTATTGGTGGTGACCCCTATCAAATCGCTTCGATCGTAGATCTTCCGGATATGGACGCCGGGTGGAAGAATGCCGCCGTTGTTGATCTCGTTGACCTCGGCTTCGACCGCCTTGATGGTCGGTGAGCTGCGCTCGCCGCGGTGCATCAGCACGATGCCTTCCACGATGTCGTCGTCGCCATCCTGGCCGGCGATCCCGAGCCTCGGCAGATGGCCCACCTGGACCGTCGCCACGTCGGCGAGCGTCACCGGCGCGCCGCCCGGGTTCGCGATCATCGTGTCGCGCAGCTGATCCATCGAGTGGATCAGGCCTACGCCGCGCACGATGGCGGCCTGCGGACCGAAATTGATGGTCTGGCCGCCGACGTTGAGATTGCTGTTGTTGAGGGCGTTGAGCACCTGCGGCAGCGTCAGGCCGTATGCTGTGAGCTTGTCCTTGTCGACGCTGACTTCATAGGTCTTGGTCTTCCCGCCCCAGCCGGCGACGTCGATGACGCCCGGCACCGCCTTGAAGCGACGCTGAAGCACCCAGTCCTGCAAGGTTTTCAGGTCGGTCACCGAATATCCGGCCGGGCCGACCACTCGGTACCGATAGATTTCGCCTATCGGGCTTTCCGGCGAGATCGTCGGCTGGGCGCCGTTCGGCAGGGCGCCGAGCTGCGTGAGCCTGTTGATCACCCGCTGTTCGGCCTCGTCATATGAGAAATCGTAGGTGAACTGGACGCTCACATCGGACAGGCCGAACAGCGAGATGCTGCGCACGCTGATGACGTGCGGAATGCCCGCAAGCTGAATCTCTATGGGGATCGTGACATAGCGCTCGATCTCCTCGGCCGATTGACCGGTGGACTGGGTGACGATGTCCACGAGTGGCGGGACGGGGTCGGGATAGGCTTCGATGTTCAGCCTGGCGAAACCGACGAGCCCCGCGAGGAAGACGGCGACCATCAGTACGACCATCAGCGCCCGATGCCGCAGGGCGAAAGCGATGACTCCGTTCATTGCGGTCAATCGCCCGACGCGGCGCGATCGATGAACAAGGCGCCGCTCGTCACCACCCACTCACCCGCCTGCAGCCCCGACAGCACCTCCACCTTGCCGTCGAGGGCAGCGCCGACCTGGATCTGCCGCAGCGCCAGTGTCCGGCCAGGACCGGCCACCCACACCCTCGCGGTGTCGCCTTCATAGATCACCGACGACTCCGGGACGCTGACCGCGGCGCCCGATCCTCCACCCAACAGCGTGAACTCGGCGAACATCTGAGGCTTGAGGGCGCCGTCGGTATTCGCGACGCTCGCGCGCACGCTCAGCCGGTGGGTGACCAGATCGATCGCCGGCGCGACATAGTCGAGCTTGCCATGGAACGTCCGGTCCGAGAGTTCCGAAACCGTGACATCCACGGGTTCTCCGAGCCTGACCTTTCCGGCGTCGGCGGCGCGCACCCAGCCGACCATCCAAAGGGTAGAGGTGTCGCTGACGACGAAAGCGGGCGTGCCGCCCCCGCTCGAAACGCTGGCGATGTTCTGGCCGACGGCGATCGCCCGCGACATCACCACGCCCGACACCGGCGAAGCAACCGTGGTTTCAGCGCCCGGTTTGCCCGGCGGCCGATGCGCGAGCGCATCGATCTGCGCATCGGATTGACCGAGCATCCGCAGGCGGTTCTTCGCGCCGGAAAGGTTGGCGTCCGCGGCGCGCAAGGCGCTTCTGGCCGCTTCGAGATCGGCGTCGCTGGCTTCGACATCCTTCTGCGCCGCGCCGTTGGCTTTCAGCAGTTCATGCTGGCGCGTGTTCGCGTTCAGAGCGACCTTCAGCTGGGCCTCGGCGCTGGTCTTTGCCCCGATCGCGGTCGCGAGGTCGCTCTCACCCTGGATGAATTCCGCGCCGCGGACCGCGAACAAGGCCTGGCCCGCGCGCACCCGATCTCCAGCCTTGACCAGCACACGGGTCACGCTCCCGGAAAACGGCGAGAAGACCGGGGTCGTGTGATCATCGTCGCTGGCCACCTGCCCTTCGGTCCGCACCTCGTCCTGAAACGAACCCGACTGAGCGGCCGCGAAACGCAGGGTCGACCATTGCTCGGGCGTCGCAACGAACACGCCGGCGGGCAGGGCGACGGTGTGCGGCGTGGGGGTGGGCGCGAAAATATCGAGCAGGCCGGGCAGACTGAACAACACTATGGGGGTGCCGATCGCAACGACCATCAGCACGATCACGTCCGGGCGCCTGATCAGTCGTGATCGCCTGGCCCGCGAGGCGGTTGGACCTGGGTCGCTCAATCCGAAAATCCCCGCTCTTGCCCGAATTTTCTCGGATTCCAGCGCTTAAACGTCTCGCCCCGCAAAACCTGTCGCGCCGACGGGGGCAAATTTCCGGCGCCGGCCCGGCACGCCGGCCTTTGAGACTCGCGGCGCGACGTGCGAGATGGGGCGGATGGAGTCGAGGGCGTCGGCCCGTCGAAGCCGGGGATGACCGAATGACCACCTTGCAAGCCATCGTGATGGCGATCCTTCAGGGGATCACCGAGCTGTTTCCGATTTCCAGCCTGGGTCACGCCGTGATCGTGCCGGCGCTGCTGCATTGGGGGGACATCGAGAAATCCGCCGATTGGCTGCCTTTTCTGGCCGTCATGCACCTGGGCACGGCGATCGCGCTGCTCGGCTATTTCTGGCGCGACTGGCTGGGATTCGCGGCTTCGGTGATCCGCTTCGGCGACCCCGATGGTGCGAACGACCGCCGCCTGTTCCTGCGGGTGATCGTGGCGACGATTCCCGCCGTGGTGATCGGGTTCCTGTTCGAGAAGATGCTTCGCCAGGGTTTCGCGGCGCCGACGCTCGCGGCCCTTTTCCTGATCATCAATGGGGCGATGCTGTTCGTCGCCGATCGCAAGCGGGGCAAGGTGCATCGCGGTCTCGACGACCTGACATGGCTCGACGCCGGTATCATCGGGATCTGGCAATGTCTGGCCCTCATACCAGGCATGTCGCGTTCGGGGGCGACCATGGCCGGCGGCTATATGCGCGGCCTCGACCACGAGGACGCGGCGCGCTTTTCGTTCCTGACGGCGACACCGATCATCCTGGGCGCGGTGGCGCTGGAGGCTCCCAAGTTGATCCACCATGGTGGTCATTTCGGCGCGGCTTCGATCATCGCCGGTGTCGTCGCCGGGATCACGGCGCTGTTGAGCGTGATCGCTCTCATGCGCTGGTTCAAGCGCCACGAGGTCGAGGGTTTCATGCCGTTCGCGATCTACTGCGGCGTGGCGGGCCTGGCGTCCCTGTTTGTGCTGTCGCTGATGCATTGACGCGCTCTCGCCGTCAGAACTGCGCGTGGAGGCGCGCGGCGAAGATCGACACCGGACCACGATCTGAATTGTACCCGGGATTGTCGACGAACTGATAGTCGAAGGTCACGTGCGCGAAGCGTCCGAAGCCGAAATCGTAATAGGTCTCCAGGATGTTCTCGTTCGTCGGATGCGGCAGCTGACCATCGCCGATCAGGATGCCGAGACCGCCGGCGGCCAGATACTGTTGGTGGAGGCTGGATATGCCGTTGACCACGCCGCCGATGGCGATGGTGTCGGAGGCGCGGCCCCAGCGTTTTCCATTCAATGACAGCCCGGCGGAGATGGTCCGGTCGATGTCGGTGAACTCATAGGGCTCGACCCCGCCGCCGGCGAAGCCCCCGCGGGCGAACAGGCCGAGGTCGGCGGTGAGCTGTTGCTGGAGATCGAAGCTGAGGCCGCCGCGTCCGCGATATTGCCGCACCAGAGCGACGTTCGGCGGCTCGTCCGTCGCTTCGCCCAGCGCGATGGCGTCGGCATAGCTCGCCATGCGTCCGCGCGACAGAAAGCCAGTAAGTTTCAGCGCGCCGGCTTCTCCGCCGATCTTGAAATCCCGCTCGAGCTCGCCGACCATCTGGAACTGGCCGAAATTCGCATCGAGACGCGGGCTGTTGGGCACGTCCGACAGATCGAAGACGCCGAGCCGCGTCACCCAGCCGCCCTCGTACCATTCCACACTGGCTCCGACGGTATAGCCCCAGGCGTCGGCCGCGTAGTCGAACGTGCCGGCGTCGATCAGCGCCCAGTTGAGGAAGTCGCGGCGCGGATCGTGGGCCAGTCCGTTGGTGTCGAAAACGTCGGTCACATTGAACTTGCCGATCGTGAGGACGATGCGATTGGCCGTCTGGGAGCCCGCCAGCTGGTTCTGGTCGGCGTCGACCGCAGCACGCTCACCGCCGAGGTCGATCGTCTGGCGCAGGAACAGCCTCTGCAGTCGCACATAGGGATCAATCGCGCCGACCTTGTAGGCCTCGCCGCTCGGAAACCCGGCGGCGCCCAACGTATCGTGCAGACCAAAACCCTGGTCGACCTCCGGATTGGCCCAGATCTCCGAGCCCTGCCACGGCCGGACACCCGCGAACACCGTCAGGTCGAAGGTCTCGCGGCCTTCAGCCACGGGCGGCAGGCTGTTCGGCCCGGTGTACGGGGCCGAAAAGGCAAGATTGCCCTGTTCGGTGAACGTCGTCTGACCATGAACCGCCCAGGTCTGTGAAACATGCGCAGCGTCCGGGCTCGGCGCATCGTCCGCCGCCGCCGTCATCGGGACCGCGATGAGGCAGGCGGCGAGCCCGGCGCGCTGCACGCGTGCAAGGCCCCAGGGGATGAGCGTGCCGGTCATGGTTCCCCTGACGATCGCTTGTAACGAGAGAAGACCGGCCTTATACCGTGGGGGGGTATAGTATCAAGGGGTGACGACAAAAATGGGACATGTGGCGAGCGAGAAGGCCAAACTGATGAATCGGCTGCGCCGGATCAGGGGGCAGATCGAGGCGCTCGAGCGCGCGGTCGAGGCCGACGACGAGTGCGCGCGCGTGCTTCAACAGGCGACCGCCTGCCGCGGGGCGCTGGAAGGCTTCATCGCCGAAGTCATCGAGGACCACATCCGCGAACACATGCTCGACCCAACCGCGAGCCCCGGTGACGCCCGGACCCTGGCCGCCGATCAACTCATCGAAATCGTGCGGGCGTACCTGATCTAGCGAGCGTGGCTGCCGTCGCAGTAGGGTTTGTTGGCGGAGGCGCCGCAGCGGCAGAGGGTGACGCGGTTGCGCGGCTCCAGCGCCACACCGTCGGCGCCGAAGACCTGGACGCCGCCGCGAACCCAGATCGGACCACTGACTGCTTCGGCCGGGTCCTCGACCAGCACGATGGAGGGATCGAACACGGGTTCGATGGCGCCGCCATGTCGATCGCGGGCCACGAGACGCCCTGAAGGGCATTGGCCGACCTGGTCGACGAAGGCCTGCCGTTCAGCGCCGGTCTCCACCGCTTCCACGCTCGACCAGACCGTTCCGGCCCGATCGCAGAAGCGCGCCCCGGCGCACAGGCTCTCGGCGTCCGACAGGGTCAAGGCCGGGCCGTCGATCCGGCCGGCCTGGTCGTCGTAGGCCGCGCGGCTGGCCGTCTCGGTTCCATCGAAGCCGGTGGTGGAATGGCTGCCGTCACAGAACGGCTTGTTGGCGGACTGGCCGCAGCGGCACAGGAAATAGGCGCCTGAGGTGGTGACATCGCCCGCCTCGATCCACTCGACCGACTCGCGCGCATCGTCGACTCCGATGGCCTGGGCGGACAGCGGCACGCCTCCGGCGACCCGGTACGGACCATCCTTGACGATGTTGATCTTCATGCCCGCCGTGCGTGCCGGTTCCATCGCCGCGCTCCACCTGCCATAGCAACCTGCGTCACACGCTATCACGAACGAGAACACGGCGACATGAAAAGCGGTTGGGACGACGCGCGGGCTCGCGTCGCAACTGAGGACTATGCGCGGCAGGGCGTAGGCGAGGATCTGGCCTTGCGCACCTACAGCGCCCGGCTGCTGGGCGCCGACCCGACGCTGGTCCTGCACGGTGGCGGCAACACCTCGGTCAAGACGCGGGCGCACGACCTTTACGGCGAGGAGATCGACGTGCTCTGCGTGAAGGGCAGCGGCTGGGACCTGGCGACCATCGAACCGCCTGGCCATCCCGCCGTGCGGCTGGCGCCGCTGCTGCGCATGCGGTCTCTCGAGCGCCTGTCGGATGAGGACATGGTCAATGCGCAGCGGCAGAACCTGCTCGATACCGCTGCGCCCAACCCGTCGGTCGAGACGCTGCTGCACGCGTTCATCCCGGCGAAATTCATCGACCACACCCACGCCATGGCGGTGCTGGCGCTGGCCAACCAGCCGGATGCACAGGCCCTGATCGCGCGGGTCTATGGCGATCGGGTCGCCTGCGTCCCCTATGTGATGCCCGGCTTCGAGCTCGCCAAGGCCGCTGCAGACGCGTTCGAATCGCGTCCGGGCCTGCAAGGCCTGATCCTGATCAATCATGGCGTCTTCTCGTTCGGCGCCACGGCGCGCGAGAGTTATGAGCGGATGATCGATCTGGTCAGCCTCGCCGAAGCGTGCATCGCGCAACGCGGGGGCGTGGTTCTTCCGAACACATCCGCGGCGACGATCGCGGCAGGATCTTTCCCCGTGCTGCGCGGTCTGCTCGCGAAGAAGGCGGTGAAGCGCGGGCAGGAACGCTGGGTGTTCGACCGGCGCGACACAGTTGAGACCCGGGCCCTTGTCGACAATCCTCGTCTAAGCGATTGGGCGGCGCGCGGCGTCGCTACGCCCGACCATGTGATCCGCACGAAGCGCCATCCGCTGGTCCTGCCCAAGCCAGGCGCGGATGTCGCGGTTTGGAGTGAGAGCGCGGCCCGCGCCCTGGATATCTATGTGGCGGACTACGAAGCCTATTTCGCGCGTCATGCGCCCAGCGCCGCGGCGCCCAAGACCATGCTCGACCCGTTGCCCCGCGTCATCGCCATCCCCGGCGTCGGCCTGATCGGCTTGGGCCGCAACGCCGGGGAGGCGAAGGTCGTGGCCGATGTCGCCGAGTCATGGGCCGCGACGCTATTACGCGCCGAGGTGATCGGGCGGTTTGCGCCGCTTGGCGCCGCCGACACCTTCGACATGGAGTACTGGTCGCTCGAACAGGCCAAGCTCGGCAAGTCGAAGGCGCAGCGCCTCGAACGCCGAGTGGCGCTGGTGACCGGCGGCGGCGGCGCCATCGGCGCGGCGATCGCCAGGGCGTTCGCGGACGAGGGGGCCGAGGTCGTGGTTCTGGACATCGATGCCGACCGCGCCCGGGACACGGCCAGGGCGGCAGGGTCGAACACCCTGGCGCTCGCCTGCGATGTGACGGACCCGCGACAGGTGGACGGCGCGTTCGAACAAGCCTGCGCCCGCTTCGGCGGCGTGGACATCGTGGTGTCGAACGCCGGGGTGGCGACGACCGGCATGATCGCGGAGCTGGATCCCGGCGTCCTGCGGGCCAGCTTCGATTTGAATTTCTTCGCTCACCAGGCGGTGGCGCAGGCGGCGATCCGGATTTTCCGCGCCCAGGGCATCGGCGGCGTGCTGCTGTTCAATGCGTCAAAGCAGGCGGTGAATCCGGGGGTGGATTTCGGGGCCTATGGCGCGCCGAAAGCGGCCCTTCTCGCCCTGGTGCGCCAGTACGCGCTCGAGCACGGCGCCGACGGCGTGCGGGTCAACGCGCTCAACCCCGACCGAATCCGTTCGGGCCTGCTGACCGACGCCATGATCGCCTCGCGCGCGCAGTCTCGCGGGTTGAGCGAAGACGCCTACATGGCCGGTAATCTGCTGGGGCGCGAGGTCACCGCCGACGATGTCGGTCAGGCCTTCGTCTTCGCAAGCCTGCTGGAGAAGACCACGGGCGCAATCATCCCGGTCGACGGCGGCAACGTGGCCGCCATGCTGCGCTAAGACTTGCGGCCGCGCTAAGCCTTGGGGCAGCCCGCGAACGCCCCGACCCGGGCGACGGTGAGGGTGGCCAGATTGAGCGCCATCAAGGGGCTCATCGAGCGCGCACCCTGGCCGGTAAACAGATCGATGCGGCCCTTGTGGATGGCGCCGCCGCTGTCGGACGCATACCAGTAGCCGTCATGTGGGCGCCCGTCCGGCATTGGAAGGCCCACGGTTTCCTTGATGTAGATCAGGTCGCCTTTGTGGACGGTGACGCCGTCGACAGCCGCTGTCCGCATGGGTACGACTTGGCACCCCAGCGCGTCGTGAGCGCCGATGCCGCGTCCACCATGATAAAGCGTCGCCTTGAGCCCGAAAGTCTCGAGGATCGGTTCCACATGCGCGGCAATCTTGGCGATCATATCGCCGATGGCGTCGGTGGTGTCCGCCTTGGCGCTGGCCCCGGGCAAGACCAGGGCGAGAGAGGCGAGAGCAGCGAGGGTGCGCTTCAACAGCGGGCCTTCCTTGTTTCTCATCGACAAAACCAAGCGAGTCCTACAGAGGACAAACGCAGGGGGCAACCCGCTCGGAGACCATCATGACTATATCCGCGAATGATGATCGAAAATCGGGCGCCGGTCCTGAGCTCGGCCGCACTTTAGAAAAGTTATATATTTCATATAGTTGGATCTGCGGGCGCATCCTGGAAGGCGAGGCGGGACGTGCCGAACGCCTCTGTTCCGTTTCTGTGGGTAACTTTCCCGTGATCGCGCCGAGTGATGACCGTCCGCCGGCTCAGTCGAACGCGATCAAGACTTGTCCGACCACGGGACACGGCCTGGTTCCACCTGATCGATACGATCGGCCGAACAGATCCCAGTCGCTATACTGGCGGCAGTACATCCGCAATTTCCGCGACTTGCTGGCGGTGGGGATCGGGCTGTGCGCCTGCGGTGTGGCGGGCCAGGCGCTGGCCTGGGGCGCGACCGGGCACCGATTCATCGGGCGACTGGCGGTCGAGACCCTGCCGATGGATCTGCCGCAGTTCTTGCACACGCCGGCCGCGGTCGAGGCCGAGGGTGAGCTGGCGCGCGAACCCGATCGCTGGAAGGGGTCGGGCAAGATCCATGACGCCGACCGCGACGCCGCGCACTTCCTCGATCTCGGAGACGACGGGAAGGTGTTCGGGGGACCGTCGCTGGGCGACCTGCCAACGACGCGGGCGGACTACGACGCTGCGTTGCGGGCGGTGGGGGCGGACAGCTGGAAGGCCGGGTATCTGCCTTACGCGATCATCGACGGCTGGCAGCAGCTGACCAGAGACTTCGCCTATTGGCGGGTAGACACCGCCGCGGCGAAAGGCGTGGCCGACCCGGCTCACCGCGCCTGGTTCGCGCAGGACGGCGTTCGCCGCCAGGCCCTGCTCCTGCGCGATCTTGGGACGCTGGCGCACTACGTCGGCGACGGCAGCCAGCCGATGCACGTCAGCATCCATTTCAACGGCTGGGGCGATTTTCCCAATCCCGATGGTTTCACCAAGGATCGCATCCACGCGCCTTTCGAAGGAGCCTTCGTCCGCTCCTATGTCACCCAGGTCTCGGTGCGCGCCGCCATGACGCCGTATCGTGAGTGCCAATGCGGTATCGACGCGAGAATGCGCGAGTATCTGGCCGCCACCAACCAGATGGTCCGGCCTCTCTACCAGCTCTACAAGGACGGCGCCTTCGGCAAGGGTGACGCCCGCGGCCAGGCATTCGTCGTGGCGCGGCTGGCCGCCGGCGCGTCCGAGTTGCGCGACGAGATCATCGACGCCTGGCGGGCCAGCGCGACGTCCGACGTCGGCTGGCCGGCGGTCAAGGTGGCCGACGTTCTCGCCGGCAAGCTCGACCCGTTCGATTCGCTGTATGGGGAAGATTGATCGATGACACAGGCGGGCATTATCGATGGCAAGGCGCGGGCCGAGGCGCTGAGGGGACGCGTCGCCGCAGAGGTCGTGGCGCTTGTCGCTGAACACGGCGTGAAACCGGGTCTGGCCGTCGTACTGGTCGGGGACGATCCGGCCAGCCAGATCTACGTGCGTTCAAAGGGCGAGCAGACTCTGGCCGCAGGAATGCATTCGGCCACCTACCTGCTTTCCGCCGAGGTGACCCAGGAAGACGTCGTCGCCCTGGTGAAGCGGCTCAATGACGATCCGGCCATCCACGGCATTCTTGTCCAGCTGCCGCTTCCGGCGGGACTGGACAGCGCCGCGGTGATCGCGGCGATCGATCCCGACAAGGACGTCGACGGGCTCACCGTCGTCAACGCCGGCCGGCTGGCCAACGGGACGCCGGGCCTTACGCCGTGCACGCCGCTGGGCTGCCTGATCCTGCTGCGAGAGACCCTGGGCGACCTCGCCGGCCGGCGCGCGGTGGTCGTTGGCCGTTCGGTCCTGGTAGGCCGCCCGGTGGCGCAGCTGCTGCTCGCCGCCGACTGCACGGTGACCATCGCCCATTCGAAGACCTTCGATCTGCCGGGGCTCTGCCGGGAGGCGGACATACTGGTTGCGGCGATCGGCCGTCCCGAGATGGTGCGCGGCGACTGGATCAGGCCCGGCGCCACGGTCATCGATGTCGGGATCAACCGGGTGCCGTTTCGCGATCCGGTGAAGGCCGCCGAAGGCCGCACCCGGATCGTCGGCGATGTCGCCTTCAAGGAAGCATCACAGCGCGCCGCCTGGATCACTCCGGCGCCCGGCGGCGTGGGCCCCATGACCGTCGCCTGTCTTCTTCAGAACACGCTCACGGCCGCTCGGCGGATTCATGGGGTCGGGTGTTAGGAAAGGGCGTTCATCCCGCTTGCGCCACGCCTTTGGCGTTCACCCAGGCGACGAGGTCAGTCAGCACTTTTCGAGTGGCTTGGTCGAACCCTGCGGTGATCGCGCCGGCCCGGTTGGCGTCGGCGGCGACCTTGGCCCGGAACAGCTGTTCTCCCGCCAGGGTATGGTCGCCGCTGCGCGAGAGCGTCGCGTTGACCTCGACGACGATCGCCGGCGGCGACTCCTGACCCTGATCGTAGTGCGCCTCGAACCGCACCACGTCCAGTTTCAGCAGATAGTCCGGGCGCGACGGCTCACCCCGCGACATCGCTCGCGCCGGGCCGCCGCTCGCCTCGAACGCGCGGGTCACCGCACTTTCGAACAGGCCCTGCGCGGTCCCGACCCAGCGGGACCCCTTGATGTAGGCCGCCTCGTTACCCGTCATGGTCAGGATGCCGTCACCCGCCGCCGGTCGATCGAAGGTTGTCGGCAAGGTTTCCACCACGAAGCCCGGCGCCGCGGGCGTCATGACCGCGGGCGAGGGAGGTCCGAAATCTCCGAAGCGGTAGAGCTGCGCCGGCGACTCTTTCGGGAACACCGAAATGCAGCCGCACAACAAGCCGGCCAGCGATGCGGCGGCGAGCGCCCCGCCGAGCGAGCGGATAGGGTTCATGGCTTGACCTCGATTTGCTTGGCCATCGGTTTGCCGACCACGCCGCGCGGATTGGCCTGGACCTCGGCGAGCAACTGGTCGAGATGGTCCATCGAGCGCTGCAGGCTGATCAGCGCGGAGGTGATTTCCGGCAGACCGTTGTTGGCGAAGTCGCCGGCAGGCCCGTCGAACTTCTTCAGCAGCCCGCGCAGGTCCTTGGCCGTCCCTTGCATTTCCTCGGCCGCAGCGCCGATCTTGTCGATCGCCTGTTTGCCGTCGCTGTTGACGAAGGCCTGGCTGGACTCAGCCAGCTCGCGGATCTGTCGCATCGCCTGATCGGCGCTTTGCAGGGTCTTCTGCGCATCGTCGATCAGCGATTTGCGGTCTTTCAGCTCGGCGGTGACGGTCTGTATGTTGTCCAGCGTCAGTGTCAGCGCCTTTATGTTGTTGTCGGAGAATATCCGGTTCACCCGGTCAAGCGTCTCGACCGACCGCTGGACGATGTAGCCGCCGCCGGCCAGGAGGTCGGACAGCGCGTCGCGGCGGCCGCTCATCACCGGAATCTGGCCGCTGGGCACCGTATCCTTCAGCAGAGGCTTCGAAACCGTCCCCGCGGTGATATCCATATAGTTCACGCCGGTGATGCCCAGCGGTTGGAGCGTGGCGTAGGAGTCCACCCTGATCGGGACGTCGGAGGTGACCTGGGCTCTGGCGATCACCAGTCGGGAGTCCTTGGGATCCAGCGAGATCTTGCTCACCTCGCCGACCTTGATGCCGTTGAAATGGACCTCGGCGCCCTGTGAAAGACCGCGCACCGGGCCCTGGAAGACGATGTCGTAGAGGTCGTACTCGCGGTTGAGGCCCGAGCCCGCCAGCCAGACGACGAAGACCACGATCCCCATGAGCAATATGGTCGAGATCAGGCCGACCAGAGCGTAGTTGGCGTTACGTTCCATCGGTCGCCCCCTGTCCCGAATGTTCATGGCCGATCGCGGCGGCCGCCCGTCCGCGGTCGCCCTGGAAATAGCTCTTAACCCAGGGGTGGTCGGAGTGTTCCAGTTCGCGCACGGGGGCCATGGCCACTACCTTCTTGTCGGCGATTACCGCCACCTGATCGGTGATCGTGTAGAGACTGTCCAGATCGTGGGTTATCATGAACACGGTCAATCGCAGGCTCTCGGAGAGATCCTTGATCAGCGTGTCGAACGCCGCGGCGCTGATCGGATCAAGACCTGACGTCGGCTCGTCGAGAAACAGGAGTTCCGGGTCGAGCGCGAGCGCCCTGGCCAGGCTGGCGCGCTTGATCATCCCGCCCGACAATTCCGACGGTTTCAGAGCTCCCGCGCCGGGGGGCAGGCCGGCCAGGGCGATCTTCAGGTCGGCGAGTTCGCCGACTTCACTTTTCTTGAGATGAGTGTGCTCGAAAAGCGGCGCGGACACATTTTCCTTGACCGTGAGATTCGACCACAGCGCGCCAGCCTGGAACAGCACGCCCCAGCGCCGTTCGATCGCGGTCCACACACGCCGCTTGGCATAGCGGATGTCCTTTCCGAAGATGCAGACGGAACCGCCCTGCGGCTGACGCAGGCCGATGATGGTGTTGAGCAGCACCGATTTTCCGGAGCCCGACCCCCCGACGACGCCGACCACCTTGCCGCGCGGGATCGTCAGGTTCAGGCCGTCGTGGATGACGTGGTCGCCGAACCGCGACACTAGCCCGGTCACCTTGATCGGCGGCGCCTCCAGGTCCAATTCCGGAGCGGATTCAGTGGTCTCGGCCTCGGTGGCGCCGCTCATATGTCGAGCTTCATGTAGATGAGCGCGAAGATGGCGTCGATCAGGATGGTGGCGAAGATCGCCTGAACCACTGCGGACGTCACG
>Ga0302314_10002928_pt1 | contig 31659 bp, 23 predicted proteins | sample III_Palsa_N2_3_FD_200533 | JGI IMG/M metagenome (GOLD analysis project Ga0302314, IMG submission 200533) | Peat permafrost microbial communities from Stordalen Mire near Abisko, Sweden - III_Palsa_N2_3 | ecosystem: Environmental > Terrestrial > Soil > Palsa > Peat permafrost | place: Sweden... | reverse complement strand
GACGTGTCTCTCCAACCCGTTCACGCCAGCCTGGTTGCCACGTGGCGCTTCAACCCGCTGCCGGTTATCGGCGTGCGGTTCATGATCACGAAGGATTTGGTCGTGACGAAGGAAAAGGGGTGCCAGGACACCACTTTCTTTTCGTGATCATGTTCCGGCCGCCAAGGGTCGGCGTGCCGGCTCAGGATTCTGGGACTTGGGCCGAGGCTGGAGTTGCGGGTGCGGATGGAGTGGCGCGGCGGGGGCCTAGGGAGCCCGCGACGATGAAGGCGGCGATGAACAGGGCGGCGATGATCCACAGGGCGTGCAGCAGGCCGGCGGACTGGGCCAGGGCGCCGATGGCGGGGGGACCGGCGAGGTTGGCGAAATAGCCGATCGAGGCGACGACGCTGATCCGGGCGGCCGGGTCCGGGCCGCTTTCCGCGGCCGCGGACATGCCGAGGGGGAAGCCCATCGAGACGCCGACCGCCCACAGGGCCACGCCGGCCAGGACGATCCAGGTATTCCCGGCCACGATGAACAGCGAGATCCCGATGACGCCGAGGGTGGTGGTGGCGCGGATGGTGCGGACGCGCCCGAGGCGGTCGACGATGGGGCCGGCGCAGATCCGGGTGAGCCCCTCGCAGGCGGCGAAGACGGTGAAGAACAGCGCGGCGACCGCGGCGGACTGGCCGTGGTCGGTGCGCGCGGCCAGGGTGAGCCAGCTGTTCGCCGAGCCCTCGCCGAGCTCGACGCCGAGCATGACCACGCCGATGAGCAGCAGCCGCCAGTCCAGCCAGCCGCGCAGCCAGTGCCGGAGCTTCGCCGTCCGGTCCCGCTGCGGCTGGTCGGCCGGCTCGTGCTGCCCGCGGGGGATTCCGGCGGCCACGACGAAGGCGGCGGCCGCGATGAGGATGGCCTCGCCGATGAGCTGCGCCGCCGGGGTGATGCCGAGTGCCGCGCAGGCCGCGCCGATCCCCGACCCGGCGGCGGCGCCGATGGACCAGGCGGCGTGCATGCCCGGCATGAGGGTGCGCCCGGCGGTCCGCTCGACGGCCGAGCCCTCGACGTTGATCAGCACGTCGAGGAGCCCGACGCCCGCCCCGGTCACCACGAAGGCGGCCGCGACCAGCGGGACCGATTTCAGGATGAGCGCGAGCCCCATGACCGTGACCGCGGCCGCGACGAGCAGGAGCGCGCCGGCTAGGGCCCGGCGCCCGCCCAGCCAGTGCAGGAGCGGGGTGGACGCGAGGAGCCCGGCGATGGCCCCGACGGTCACGCCCGCGAGCAGCAGCCCGATCGTCGCCGTGTCGATGCCGAGGTCGGACTTGATGGCCGGCAGCCGCGGCCCCCAGGCCGAGGTCGTGATCCCGCCAAGCGCGAACGCGGCGGTGACGGCCCAGCGCCACCGGCCCAGCGCCGGGCCGTCGGTCACCGGCGGGGAATGACGGCGCATGGTGCCTCCGCTCAAAAACCTTCCGGTGGAAAGTATCACACCGCCGGGCGCCGGAATCCGCGCCGGGTTCGGCTGTACCGGGTCCGGCTGTACCGGGTTCGGCTAGACCAGGTCCGGCGAGACCGGGCCCGGCGAGACCGGTCCCGGCCCGGGGCCGCGCCGCAGCAGCAGGTCGAGGATGGCCAGCGAGCGGCCGACGTCCACCGCGTCCGGATCGAGGAGCCACTGGATCTGCAGCCCGTCGGACGCGGCGATCACCAGCGCGGCCGCGTCCAGTGGGTCGATGCCCGGCGCGAGCTGCTCGGCCGCGATCCGCCCGGCCAGCGCCGCGCGCAGCGACCGGAACCGGCCGCCGACGAATTCCCTGGTCCGGGCGTGCCGTTCCTGGAGTGCGTCGGTGGTGAGGGTGGCGTACAGCTCGACCAGGCCCGGGATCGAGCGGTTCCGCTCGGCCGCCTCGATGATCATGCCCACGGCCGACGCGTCCGCCGCCGGGCCGTCCCCGGCCGCGCTGGCCTCGTGCGTCCGGTAGGCCTCAACCAGCAGTTCATCGCGGGACGAGAAGTAATGGCGCAGCGCCGTGTGCGACACCCCGATCGCCTCGCCCACCGTCCGCAGCGACGCCCGGTCCACGCCGCGCTGCGCGAGCAGGGCGATCACGCTGTCCAGGATCTGCTGCCTCCGCCGCACCCCCTTCGGGTACGAGCCGCGACTGGGCCTGCCCCCCGGTTCCGTCTCCTCCGTCACCCCGCCATCTCCTCCGTCACCCCGCCATCGTAGAAGCAGCCCCCCGCCCGCAAGTCCCGCCGCCCGCGGTCCCGCCGCCCGCGCCGCCCATCAAACCAAAGAGATAACAGCAAGAAGTGCTGGGCCTCGCGCGGGGTCGGCCATCTTTGTACCTAGGACGTACCCCCGAATCGCCACAAAATGGACACAAAAGTGGTCATCTCAGGTACAAAGACGCGGCGGCGGTCATCTCAGGTACAAAGATGTCGGCGTGGTTATCTCGGGTACGAAGACGGCGGGACGGCGGGCACCGCCCGGTCGCTAGTCGTGGCGGGGGGCCAGGGCGCGCTGGAGTCGCCGGGGCCAGAGCGGGCCCTCGTAGATGAAGGCGGTGTAGGCCTGGATCAGCGTGGCGCCGGCTTCCAGGCGGGCCCGGGCGTCGTCGGCGGTCTCGATGCCGCCGGCCGCGATGAGTACCAGGCGGTCTCCGGTGCGGGCGTGCAGGCGACGGAGCACCTGCAGCGCGCGGGCCTTGAGGGGCGCGCCGGACAGGCCGCCCGGGCCGGCGTCGGCGACCGCGGCCCGGTCGCGGAGGCCGTCGCGGGAGACTGTCGTGTTGGTGGCGATGATGCCGTCGAGCCCGAGGTCGAGCGCCAGGTCGGCGATAGCGTCGAGGTCGGCGTCGGCCAGGTCGGGGGCGATCTTCACCAGCAGCGGGACTCGCTTGCGCGGTGACGCCTGGTCGAGAGCCGTCCGCACCGCGCGCAGGATCGGGCCGAGCCTGCCGACGGCCTGGAGGTCGCGGAGGCCGGGGGTGTTGGGCGAGCTGACGTTGACGACCACGTAGTCGGCGACGTCGGCCACGAGATGGGCGCTGCGCACGTAGTCGGCGATCGCCTCGTCGTCGGCGGCGGCCTTGGTCTTGCCGATGTTGACGCCGACGATCGGCCGGCCGACGGTTGGCCGCCCGGCCGGACGCCCGCCAGAACACCGGCCGCGCAGCGCGCGCAGCCGGCCGGACAGCGCCGCCGCGCCGTGATTGTTGAAGCCCATCCGGTTGATGAGGGCGCGCTCGTCGGTGAACCGGAACATCCGGGGCCGGGGGTTGCCCGGCTGCGGGTGCGCGGTGACCGTGCCGACCTCGACGAACCCGAACCCGAGAGCCGACAGCCCGATGACCCCAGCCCCGTCCTTGTCGAATCCGGCGGCGAGCCCGAGCGGCCCGGGAAAGTCGAGCCCGAGCGCCCGCACCCGCAGCGCCGGGTCGCGCGGCGCGAGGAGCCGGCGCAGCGCCCAGGGAACGCCGGGCACGGCCGCCGCCGCCCGGATCAGCCAGAACCCGAGCCGGTGCGCGGCCTCGGCCGGCAGGCGCCGCAGGAAGACCGCGTAGATCGCCCGGTACACCGTCGCCCCCCGTCATCGCTCGCTCGCCTGTCGGCAGCGCCACCCGCCGGCAGCGCCACCCGCCGGCAGCACACTGTACGCCGCCTGTGGCTGACTCCAATAAACCCGGGCCGAGTCGGAAGTCTGACTGGTCACAGTGGTCCCGGTATGTCTGTCATCCTGGAGGACAGGCGCAGAGAGAAGAAGGCGGCGTGCAGACTCCCCACGACATCGAGCAAGGACTCCCCGAGACCGTCAGCCTCCTTGACAAGGTGCGGATGGCCATCTACCGCGGTGAGTTCGCCCCGGGCCAGCGGCTGGTGGAGAGCGAGATCGCCGAGAAGTACGCCACGCCCCGGGGCGCGGTCCGGGAGGCGATCGCGCTGCTGCACAACGAGGGGCTCGTCACCCGCCAGCGCAACCGCAGTGCCTGGGTCCGGGCGGTGACCATCGAGGAGGCGATCGAGATCCTCGAGGTCCGCACGGTCGTCGAGGGGCTGTGCTCGGCCCGGGCCGCCGTCCGGGCGACCGAGGAGGACCGCCGGGAGCTGCGGCGGATGGCCGCCGAGATGGCCAGCGCGGTCAAGAACAACGACGTCCTCACCGACAGCAGGATCAGCGACGACATCCACGCCAAGATCCGCGAGATCGCCGCGCAGCAGACCGCGGCGGGCATCATCGACCGGCTCAGGCACCAGAGCGTCCGCTTCCAGTTCCAGGTGTCGCTGCTGCCCGGCCGCCTGGCCCAGGGCGCGCGCGAGCACCTGGAGATCGTCGACGCGGTGATCGCCGGCGACGCGCCGACGGCCGAGGCGATCACCCGCGACCACTTCGGCAGCGTCATCAGCTCCCTCCACCAGCTCGAGGACACGGTCCGGCCGACGATCGTGTCGGCCGCCCGCGTCCGCTAGCGAACCCCAGGCCAGAACCGGCGAACCGGCGAAACCGCATAAACCCGGATTGGCCGCCATCCATATGCGCATTCCGGTACGTCGCGCTACTGTTACCGGCAGGTGAACCGTACGGGTCAGCCGCATGGGGGTCTTCGATGACCGAGGGCAGTACGCGAGACAGTCGGCGAGCACTAGCGGATATTGACATTACCAAGCCCAATATCGCGCGGGTGTACGACTATTTCGTCGGCGGGAAGGATAACTTCGCGGCCGACCGGGCCTTCGCCCACCAGGCCATGGAGCTCGCCCCGAAGGCGCCGCTCGCCTCCCAGAACAACCGGGCGTTCCTGCGCCGGGTAGTGCGCTTCCTGGTGGGCGAGGCGGGCATCACCCAGATGATCGACATCGGGTCCGGGCTGCCCACGGCGGGCAACGTGAGCGAGGTCGCGCACGAGCTCAACCCGGCGGTGCACGTTGTCTACGCCGACAACGACCCGGTGGTCTACACGCACAGCAAGGCGCTCCTGTCCGACCCGGTGAACGCGGACATCATCAACGCCGACATCCGCGACCCGGCCGAGATCCTGGGCGATCCCACGGTGGCCCGGCTGATCGATTTCGGCCGCCCGATCGGCCTGCTGCTGCTCGCGGTGCTGCACCACATCGATGACCAGGACGACCCCGGGGCGATCGTCGCCCGGCTGCGCGAGGCCATGCCCGCGGGCAGCTACCTCGCGATCTCCAGCCTGCGCCTGCCCGGTCCCGAGCTCCCCGAGCTGCGCGCCACCACCATCGAGGGGGAGAAGCTCCTCGCCGACGGCCTCGGCAGCGGGCGCTGGCGGGAGTCCGCGCAGATCCAGGAGTGGTTCGGCGACTGGGAGATGGTCGATCCCGGGCTTGTCTCGCTCGCGGAATGGCGCCCCGAGACGAAGAAGAAGATCGAGCGGGACGAGGTCTACCACAGCTTCTTCGGCGGCGTCGCGAAAAAGATCTAGCGACGCCGCCGAAAGCCGGAAGACCCGGAAAACCGGAAAGGCGCGATGATCAGGCGTTAAGCGCACCGTCGATGAGCTGGATGGTCCCGGAGACGTACTCGGATTCCGGCGAGAGCAGCCAGGTGACCATGTTGGCGACCTCGGTGGCGGTGCCGTACCGCTTGCCCAGCGGCACCGTGTTGGAGACGTTGCGGTAGACGCCGTCGGGGTCGGAAGGGTCGATCTGCGCGGTCAGGTCGCGGGCCATCCGGGTGTCGATGTGCCCGGGCGCGACGCAGTTGACCCGGATGCCGAACGGCGCGCCTTCCAGGGCGGCCGACTTGGTCAGGCCGAGGACCGCGTGCTTGGACGCGATGTAGGGGGAGAACGTGGCCGCGCCCTTGATCGCCGCCATCGACGCGGTGTTGACGATCACGCCGGACTCCTGCGGCTTCATGACCTTCAAGACGGCCCGCAGGCCCATGAAGACGCCGCGGGCGTTGACCGCCCACACGCGGTCGAAGTCGGCCACCGACAGCTCGGTCATCGGGGCCATCCGGCCCTCGATGCCCGCGTTGTTGAAGAACAGGTCGATCCGCCCGTGCGCGTCCACGGCGGAACGAACGTACCCGTCGACGTCGGACTCGACCGACACGTCGGCGGCGACCGCCAGCCCGCCGAGCTTGTCGGCCGCGGCGGCCAGGGCGGCCTCGTCCCGGTCGACGAGCACCAGCCGGGCCCCCTCAGCGGCCAGCCGCGAGGCGACCGCCAGGCCGAACCCGTTGGCCGCGCCGGTGATGACCGCGACCTGCCCCTCGAAACCGTACCGAACGCTCATCGCACGCCTTCCTGGTCAAGAATGCCGGTGGCGGCCGGCCCGACGGCCCCCGCCATGATCGCCTCGTGCCGGGCCACGACCCGGGTGTCCCACTCGTGGTCGGTCAGCAGGTAGAGCTGGTTCTCCCGCACCGCGGTGACCAGCAGGTCGGCCACCTCCGACGGCGGCATCCCCTTGGACAGCACGGAGTGCATCTGATCGCGGAGCGCCGCCCCGGACGACGACACCGCGTCGCCGTCGGTCAGGGCGGACGGCCGGTTCCGCGACCCGTGGAACAGGTTGGTCGCGATGATCCCCGGGCACAGCCCGGTCGCCCCGATCGGCGCGCCGGCGGCGGCCAGGTCGGCGGCCAGGACCTCGGTCAGCGCGAGGATCGCGTGCTTGCAGATCCCGTACATGTTGGACGCGGCGATCACCGAGGTCATCGAGCAGGTGTTGATGACGTGCCCGGGCTCGCCGTGGGCGATCATCCGGGGCACGAAGGTCCGCAGGCCGTAGATGACCGACATGAGGTTGACCGAGAGCGTCCAGTCCCAGTCCTTGGCGGTGGCCGTCCAGATCGGCCCGTCGAGGAAGCCCTCGACGCCCGCGTTGTTGTTGACCAGGTGGATGTTCCCGAACCGGGACTCGGCCGCGTCGGCCAGGGCCTCGATGTCGGCCAGCCGGGACACGTCGGTGCGCAGCCCGAGCACGGGCACGCCCGCGGCGGTGAGCTCGGCGACGGTCCCGTCGAGCGCGTCCTGCTGGATGTCACCGATGACGACGTTCATCCCCTCGGCCCCCCAGCGCAGCGCGAAGGCCTTGCCCATGCCGCTGCCGGCACCGGTCACGATGGCGGTCTTACCCGCGAAATCTTGCACGAAGAAGGCTCCTTAGCTGAAGAAAACGGTCAGGACGACGGGAGGGACAGGATCCGGACGAGCGTGCCCGGCGTCTGCAGTCGCCGCAGCGCGTCCGGCGTGTCGTCGAGCGACACCCGCTCCGACACCAGCCGGCCGACGGGCACCCGCCCGGCGGCCAGGTGCGCGACCGACTCGGCGTAGGTCTCGTCGGAGAACGCGCACGACCCGACCAGGTGCAGGCCGTCGCTGATGATCCCGAACAGGGGCACGGGGGCGACCTCGGGGGTCAGCGCCACCTCGACGACGGTGCCGCCGGGCTCGGTGACCGAGATCGCCTCGTTGAACGCTCCCGGCGCGGCCGAGCACTCGATGACCGCCGCGAACCGGGTGCCCGACTGCTCGGCGTACTCCGGAACCGAGATCTCGCGGGTGTCGATGACCACGTCCGCGCCCACGTCGACGGCGGCCTGGCGCCGCCCGGCCGACCGGCCGGCGGCGACGATCGGCCCGGCCCCGGCCAGCTTGAGCGCCATGATCGCGTAGAGCCCGATCGGCCCGACCCCGTAGACCAGCACCGGGTCACCCGGGCCGACCTGGGCCAGCTTCACCGCCTGGGAGGACACCGACAGCGGCTCGGCGTGCGACCCGATCTCGACCGGCAGCTCGTCCGGCAGCAGGACGAGCTGCCGGGCCGGCACCCGCACGTACTCGGCGTAGGCGCCGGTGGCGGTGATCCCGATGTTGGGCGCGTTCGGGCAGCGGAACGGCAGCCCGCGGGCGCAGATCCGGCACTTCCCGCAGGACCCGAGCGGCGACGCGGCCACCGGCTGCCCCTCCGACCAGCCGGTGACGTTGGCGCCGAGCGCGGCGATCCGCCCGCTGAACTCGTGCCCGGAGATCTGCCCGGGCGCGACGCTCCCGTTCGCGATGGCGTGCACGTCGGACCCGCACAGCCCGCAGGCCTCGACCGCGACGACGACATCATCAGGACCGGGAACCGGGTCGGGCACCTCGCCGACCGCGGTCCCGGTATCACGGTCGACATACTGAACGGCTCGCACTGGCTTCATCGCCTCCAAGAATCAAGATCAAGATCTAGATGGTGAACGGGCCGCTCTTACTCCTTCCCCGCCCATGACCCGCTTACGGCCCACCGACCCGGCCCAGGGTGGCCCCGGCGCCCAGCGGCGCCACGCTCCGCGCGTAGACCGACAGCCAGCCGCACCCGGCGGGCGCCGCGAGCGGCGGCAGCGCCGCCCGGCGGGCCGCGAGTTCCGCGTCGTCGACCTCGAGCGCGACCGAGCGCGCGTCGACGTCGATCGAGATCGTGTCGCCGTCCCGAACCAGGCCGAGCGGCCCGCCCGCCGCGCCCTCAGGTGACACCTCGGCGATCACCAGGCCCCCGTTGACCAGGCCGGACATCTGCCCGTCGGTGATCACCGCGACCGAGGTGGACAGCCCGGCGCCGTCGATGGCGAACATCAGCGCCGAGGTCAGCCCCATGCCGGGGGAGCCGCGCAGCCCGAGCCCGGTGAGCACGATCACGTCCCCGGCCACGAACCGGCCGGCCTTGGCCGCGGCCACGCCCTCGTCGCGGGAGTGGACGACCTTGGCCGGGCCGCGGAAGGACAGCGGCGCGTCGTCGGCGACCGTCCGCTTGAGCACCGCCCCGTCGGGCGCGAGCGACCCGCGCATCACTACGATCGCCGGGTGCGTGGCCAGCGGCGCGTCCAGCGGGTGGATCACCGACCCGTCCACGTCGACGCCGGCGATCGCCGCGCCCAGGGTGTCACCGGCGACCGTGGCCGTGGACAGGTCGAGCAGCGGCGCGAGCTGCCGCAGCAGCCCGCGGGTGCCGCCGGCCGCGTCGAACGCGGTGATCTGGGTGTCGCCGTTGGGCTTCACGTCGGTCAGCAGCGGGACCTTGGGCGCGAGGTCCTCGAAGAGCCGGTACACGTCCACGTCCGCCCCGGCTTCCACGGCGATCGCCTGGAGGTGCTTGAGGCAGTTCACCGACCCGCCGACCGACAAGATCGCGGTCACCGCGTTGGCGAAGGCCGCCGGGGTCATGATCGACCGCGGCGTCACGCCCGCGGCGACCAGTTCGACGACGCGGGCGCCCGCGGCCGCGACCGCGTCCCACATCTTGGGGCCGAGCGCGAGCACCGGGGTGGTGCCGGGCAGGGCCATGCCCAGGGCCTCGGTCGCCAGGTGCATCGAGTTGGCCGTGCCCATGCCGGCGCACACGCCGGGGCCGGTCACCGCGCAGCGGGACATCTCCCCGAGCTCGTCGATCGTCATCCGGCCCGCGTTGACGTGCCCGGCGAAGCGGAAGATGTCCTCGAAGTCGACCGCCTCGCCCCGGTACATCCCCGACGGCTGGTAGCCGCAGGCGACGATGATCGTGGGGATGTTGAGCCGGCCGGCCGCCATCAGCTGGCCGGGGGTGGTCTTGTCGCAGGAGGCGAGGCAGACCATGCCGTCGAGCAGCGCGCCCTCGACCGCGACCTCGATGTCCGAGGCGATCAGGTCCCGGGACGGCAGGATGTACTGCCCGGCCGCCCCGGCCGAGGTGATCGCGTCGGACGGCGCGGCCGTGCGCACCTCGAACGCGACGCCGCCGGCGGCGGCGATCGCCGCCTTGAGCGGCGCGACGATCTGGTCCAGGTGGGAGAAGCACGAGGCCAGCGAGGACGAGGAGTTGACGATCGCGATCTTGGGCTTCTCGAGGTCCGCCTCGGTCAGCCCGAGCGCGGTCCACTGCGCGCGGCGCATCGCCCACGGCGTCGACCCCGGCGTGAAGTTGGAACGGAGTTTCATAGCACCTGCTCCGGTGGCGTGCGGCCAAGGTAGGCGCCGGCGTCTTCCAGCCGGCGCTGCAGTTCGGTGACGTCGATCGCGCCGCCGGCGACCCCGCCCGTCAGGGCCAGGCCGGCCGCGGTTCCGGCCGCCTCGCCCATGACGAAGCAGGGCCCGGTGACCCGGGCGGCGGACTGCGCGCCGTGGGTCATCGACGAGCACCGGCCGGTCACGTAGAGGTTGTCGGTGGCCGGGGGCAGGATGACGCGAAACGGGAGCTGGTTGAACCCCCGCGGCTGGCGCTGCCAGCGGAACTCGACCGTGCCGGCCACGTGCGCCTCGACCGGCCAGCCGTTCACCCCGATGGTGTCGGTGAAGTCGGCGCAGTCGAGCACGTCGTCGGTGGTGAGCTGGTAGGCGCCGACCATCCGGCGGGTCTCGCGGATCCCGATCTGGGGGGCGATGTCGACGATGTAGGAGTCCTCGAACCCGGGCGTGCGGTCCCGGATGAAGCTGAACGCGTCCAGGGCCTGCTGCCGTCCGGTCAGCTCGCCCAGCGTGAGCTCGTCGACGTTGGTGCCGTCGATGGCCCCGCCGTCGGCGGTCCGCAGCTGGGTCAGGTTGGCCCGCCATTCCAGGGGGTTGCGCTGGGGCCGGACGATCGGCTTCTTGCGCGGGAACGTGTGCGTGCCGGCCCGCTCGGCCTCGTCCATCAGCCGCTCGACCGTCCGCCAGGGGGCCGGGCCGGCCCGCTCGACGTCGACCGCGTTGATCCGGAACATCAGCGACGGGTACATCATCCCGTCGACCGGCGGCGCCTTCTCCCAGGGGACGCCGGCCCAGAAGGCCAGGTCGCCGTCGCCCGAGGCGTCGATGAAGAACCGCCCGCGCACCGCCGCCCGCCCGGACTTGGACTCGATGAGGATGGCGTCGATGGTCCGCGGGTCCTTCATCACCACGCCGACGCCCATGGCGTGGAAGAGGATGCGCGCCCCGGCCCCGGTGACGAGCTCGTCGGCGGCGATCTTGTAGGCCGAGATGTCGAACGCCTGCGCGGCGATGCCGTCGGCGATCGTCAGGTGCGGGGCGTTGAGCCCGTCCAGCTTCACCAGGCGCTCGAGCAGGTCGTCGGCCAGCCCGCGGATCACCCGGACGTCTTCTCCGAAGGTGCGGGCGTGCAGCCCGCAGAACGTGGACAGGCCGCCGGCCGTGCCCGCCCCGCCGAGGAAGCCGTAGCGCTCGATCAGCAGGGTCGACTGCCCGGCCCGGGCGGCCGCGGTGGCGGCCATGATCCCGGCCGGGCCGCCCCCGACCACGACCACGTCGAATTCGCCGTAGACCGGGGTTTCCCGGCTCGGCTCGGTGACAGTGCCGGTGACGCTCACGTTTCTCCTCGGGCAGTCGGCCGCGCTCGTTCTTCTGCTGCTGCTTATCGCATTTCTTCGATCTTGACGACGGACGGCGGGCGGTTGACCGCGCCGAACGTCTCGACGACCGACGACACGCCCGCGTTGGGCGCCCCGGCCACGACGACCTGCACGTCGTGGGTCGAGCGGATGATCTGGACCGGCGTGTCCAGGTCAGCCGGCGCCTCCTGCGGGAGCGCGTCCGGGTGGTCGGCGGGTACCCGCCAGCCGGTGCCCTTGGCGATCGCCTCCTTGCCCGACGCCTCGAGCTGCCGGTAGGTGCGGGTGCCGCGCTCGGCGATCGCCTGCTTGAGGTCCTGCTTGGACCAGCCGAGCTTGTCAAGCAGCAGCGCGTGCTCGGGGTTGAGCACCACGTAGACCGACGCGAACGCCCGCACCATCGCGCCGGTGCGGCAGATCGTGTCGGCCAGGTCCGCGACCAGCTGCTCACCGATGATCGTGTGCCGGGCCTCGATCTGCATGACCGACCTGATCACCGTCGAGGCGCAGGCGCTATCGCCGGCGCTCAGGCCGTTGTCCACGTGCAGCGGCGGCCACGGGGAGTCTTCCTCGTTCTCCGCGATGCAGCACGTGTACTTGGCCGGGGTGCCCTGGGTGGCCTGGTCGAGCACGTGCGGGCGCAGGCCGAACGCGTTGATCGCGCCGAGCCTGATGGCCCGGCCGATCGTCGCGTTGGCCCGGAACCCGGACCCGAACAGGTTGCCGCGGCAGTTGAGGCCGATCCGGTTCCTGACCGGCCCGTTGACCACGGTGAACGGCGCCGTCCCGGTGGTCGACTGCCAGATCCCCTTGAGGGTCCCGCCGTCCAGCCGGAACGAGTCCCAGGCGGCCAGCACGACCGGGAAGTACTCGGGCAGGCAGCCGGCCAGGGCGGCGTTGATCGCCGCGAGCCGCACGGTCAGGTTCCGGTTCAGGTGCGGCATCGGGTGCACCACTTCCTGGGGGTCCCGGGCCGTGGTGGCCAGGAACTCCTCCAGGTAGGACGCGGTGACCGGCACGACCGGCAGCCCGTCGGTCCAGCCCCGGGCGGCGTAGTACTCCATCGCCCGGCGGACCTGGGCCGGGTCGGCCAGCGGCGCGTCGTCGATGACGAGCGGTTCCTCGTCCGTCATGTGCGCGACCTCCTTTTAATCCGCTGGCCGTATGGTCAGGCCCGCGCCTAGCACCCGGATGATCTCCGGGAGGAAGTCGTGGGCGATTACGTCGATCTCCGCCTGGGTGCGGCTCGCGATCGGGTGCGGCACGGCTACGTACTGGTAGCCGGGGAACCCGAGCGATCGCGCCATCGCCTCGGCGGTGATCCGGAAGGCATCGGTACACAGGCTCACCGCGGGGATGCCCGCCCGCTCAAGCAAGATTCCGTCGGCCAAACTGGCCGCGCTGCAGGAACCTCAATCACCGATCCCGGCGACGGCGAAGTCGCAGTTGTGCAGCATCTGGTTGATCACCGATTCCTCGACCGGGGTGCCGAAGTAGCTCTTCGCGAACATCCGGACCTCGCGGACTCCGTAGTGTTCGGTCAGCTCCCGGCCGACGGCCTCGAGGATCGTCTTGCCGTTCGGCTTGGTGTTGTCGAGCAGGCCGACGACCAGTCCCCGCAGCGACTGCGGCCGCGGCTGGGCCAGCGAGGTGTTGGTGTCCCGCTCGCTGTCCCCGGTGGGATCGAGCAGCGGCTCGTAGGCGCTCATCGTCACCCCTTGGCTAGCTCGAGCGCGCGGGCGACGACGCCGTCCACCGTCAGCCCGTAGAACTCGTACAGCTCGGCGGGCACGCCCACCTCGAGGTCCTCGGCGGGCAGGGCGCACTGGGCCAGCCCGACGACGAGCCCGCGCCGGCCGGCCGTCTCGGCGACGATGGTGGACAGGCCGCCGACGATGCTGTGGTCCTCGATGGTCAGCACCTTGCCGGTCTTGCGGGCCGTCGCCACCAGGGCTTCCTCGTCGAAGGGCCGCAGGTAGGCGGCGTCGAACACGTCGGCCTCGATCGAGTGGTGCTCGAACAGGACCTCGGCCGCGGCGGCGGCCAGGCCGACGCCCATGCCGTGCCCGATGAGGGTGATGTCCCCGCCGTGGCGCAGCTGCGGCCACTTCCCGTGCTCGTAGGCGGGAACCTCGTCGTAGACCTTGTCCGCGGCCTCAGCCATCCGGATGTAGACCGGTCCGGGCAGGTCGGCGGTGGCGTGGATCAGGGCGATCGCCGAGTTCGCGTCGGCCGGCGCGACCACGGTCGTGTTGTTGAGCGTGCGGGCGATCGCGATGTCCTCGACCGCGTAGTGGCTGGTGCCGAAGTAGCCCATCGCCAGGCCGGCCAGGCGGCCGACCATCCGGACCGGCAGGTGGTTGTAGTCGGCGTCGGTGCGGAGCTGCTCGGCCGTCTTGAGCACGCCGAACGGCGCCATCGAGAAGATGTAGGGCACGTAGCCGCAGGCGGCGAGGCCGGAGGCGAGCGAGACCGAGTTGGTCTCGGCGATGCCGAGCTCGATGTAGCGCTCGGGGAACCTCTCGGTGAACTCGGCCAGGGTGTTGGACAGGTCCGCGGTCAGCGTGACGATCTTCGGGTTCGCGGCGGCCAGCTCGGTCACGGCGAAGCCGGCCGGGTTGGAAACGGCCGCGGTCTCGCGCTCGATGTCGCTGAAGACATCGACCATCTTCGGTGCGGGCGTGGTCACTTGGTCACCTCTCGGGGGGTACGGGGGGTCGTCCCCCCGGAGGACAACTGCATCCTGGCGGTGATCTCGGCTACGACGTCGGCGTACTGCTCGGGGTTGAGCAGCCCGAGGTGCCAGGCCTGCGGCTGCTTCTCCATGAACTCCACGCCGTGCCCCTTGCGGGTCCGGGCGATGATCACCACCGGCTGCTCGCTGGCCGGGTCGGGCAGGGTGTCGAGCGTGTCCCTGACCACGGCGATGTCGTGGCCGTCGATCTCCCTGACCGTCCAGCCGAACGCCTCGAACCGGGTGCCCAGGGGCTCGATGTTCATCGCCTGCGAGGTCGGCCCGGAGCCGGAGAAGCCGTTGGCGTCGACGATCGCGACCAGGTTGCCCAGCTTGTAGTGGGACGCGGCCATGGCCGCCTCCCAGACCTGGCCCTCCTGGAGCTCGCCGTCCCCGGTGAGCACGAAGGTCCGGTAGTCGAGACCGGACAGGCGCCCGGCCAGGGCCATGCCCGTGCCCACCGACATGTTGTGGCCGAGCGACCCGGACGAGAAGTCGATGCCCGGGGCCAGGCGCATGTTCGGGTGGTCGTTCAGCGGGGAGCCGACCTTGCCGAACTGCTTGAGCCAGTCCCGCGGGTAGAACCCGAGGTCGGCGAGGACGGGCCACAGCCCGGTGGCCACGTGGCCCTTGCCGAGCAGGAACCGGTCCCGGTTGTCCCAGCGGGGCTGGTCCGGGCGCAGCCGCAGCGAGTGGTAGTACAGCGTGGCGAAGATCTCCGCGCAGGAGAACAGGGACGAGTAGTGGCCGAGTCCGGCCTGCTGCACCAGGTCCACGGTCTGCAGCCGGATCCAGTCCGCCCGCCGCATGAGCTCTTTATCGGTGACCGGCCGTCCGCGCTCCAGCTGAGTCGCGGACTGGGTGTCATCGGGCATGGGCGCTGCCTCTCGACGTGCTTGGTGTTCGCGACGGGCACGTTCGCGACGTGCTCGTTCGCGGGCACCGCTGACTGGCGGTGACATCGTCAGCCTAGATTCGAGGCAACTTGTTGACAATATGTCGAACGATCAGCGTTGCCGCCAGCCTGGCTGTGCGCGCCCACAACATGGCCTGGTCTGATCGGAGGTGCTTATGATCTCTATCAACGACGCGAATATCGATGTTCTTTGAATGTTCGTTCGGATTCTCGCCCGGCGCGCCCCCTGGCAATGTGGTCAGGCGACAACTTTCCCGGCCGACGGGTGGGGGCCTCGCGATAGAGACCGGAACGAGATGTGATCGGGCTCACGCGACTGTTGACAATCTTGCTAGCAGGATCAAGTCTGTGGGACAAGTGAGGTCTGGTCAGACCCTGTGTGTTATATGCGAGGGCGCATGAAACGCTTGAAACTAGATGGGCAACATGGCAGGCATAACCCCCGGGCGACGCGTGTCGCGTTCGGGATAACGGCAGTCGGCGCGGCGGTCCTGCTGGCCGCGTGCTCGTCGAGCAGCTCAAGCTCCAGCAGCTCGGCCGCGGCGAGCTCGGGCACGTCAAGCTCGGCCGCGGCGAGCGCTCCGGCATCGTCCAGTTCGAGCGCGAGCTCGGGCTCGAGCGGGAGCGCGAACATCTCGGCGCTCACCGCCGACGTGGCCAAGGGCGCGGCGATCCCGACCTTCAGCACCTACGCCTCCGGCTACGGCAGCAAGGTGAGCACCGCCGGCCTGAGCGGCAAGAAGATCATGATCGTGCCGGGCGACAGCGAGCTGGCCGCCTGCACGGAGATCGCCCAGGCCGACGCGGCCCTGGCCACGGCGGCGGGCATGAAGCCGACGATCTTCGCCAACCAGGGCGAGGAATCCCAGTACAACTCGGCCGTCGAGAACGCGATCCACCAGGGCTACGCCGCGATCGACCTGGAATGTGACTTCGACCCGACGCTGATCGCGCCCGCGATCGCCCAGGCGGAGAAGGCCGGCATCGTCGTGGGCGTGTACGGGGCGACCCCGCAGGAGTCCGCGGCCTCCAAGGTCACCTACGTCACCGTGGACCCCTACGCGCTCGACGCCAAGTACGCGGCCGAGCAGGCCGTGGCCCAGGCCAACGGCAAGCCGTTCCAGGCCATCGCGATCACCTCGAACGCGGCGCCGGCCACGGCGATCATGCAGCAGTCGCTCACCAGCACGCTGGCGTCGATCTGCCCGGCCTGCAAGGTAACCGACGTGAACGTCGAGGTGCCGAACTGGACGACGGGCATCGCCAGCGCGCTGTCCTCGGCGCTGCTGCAGAACCCGGACGCGACCGTCATCTTCCCCGACTACGCCGGGATGCTGACCTACGTGCTCGCGGGCATCCAGTCCGCCCACAAGACCAACAGCGTGAAGACGTACCTGGACTTCGGCGGCGGCACGCCCTTCATCAAGCTGCAGACCGCCCAGCCGGGCGAGAGCATCATCCAGAGCGACATCGGCGGTTACCCGCCGTGGACCGGCTACCTGCTGTTCCTGCAGACGGTTCGCGGGCTCGACAAGATGTCGCCCATTCCCTACAACCAGGCCATCGGCCCGGACCGGGTCGCCACCCCGCAGAACGCGGTCAACGTCCTGACCACCGGCGGCTGGGGAACGAGCTGGGTCAACGGCTTCCGCGAGCTGCTGGGGCTGCCGGACCTGTCCGGCACCGCGCTGACCTCCGCGTCAACGCTCGGCGGCGCGATGACCGCCGCGCCGTAACGCGCACCGGTTCGTAGGTCGTCTGTAGAGCCTTCGCAGAGCGGGCAGCAGTCCGGCGGGCAGTTCCGCGCCGGGCTGCTGCCCCGCTCCGTGGGTATCCCCCTATCAGCAGGAAGTCCTCTTAGCAGGAAAGGAGGAGTGAGTGTCCTTCACGGGAACGCCGGGCGCGGCGCAGGAGCGCCCCGGCCCGCAAGAACCCTCGGTGTCCCGCGGGCGGGCGACCGCCGCCGCCGCGATCGAGCTGAGCGACATCTCCATGGTTTTCGGCAGCAACCGGGCGCTGGACAGCGTCAGCCTCCGCATCGGTCAAGGTGAGGTGGTCGGGCTGCTCGGGCAGAACGGCTCGGGCAAGTCGACGCTGGTGAAGGTCCTGGCCGGGGTCAACACGCCGGAGCCGGGCGGCCGCCTGCTCGTCAGCGGCCAAGAGGTCCCGCTGCCCGTGCCCCCGGGCCAGGCGAGCGAGATCGGGCTCAGCTTCGTGTACCAGAACCTGGCCCTGGCGGCCGGGCTGAGCGTCCTGGAGAACCTGACGCTCGGCCAGCGCGTCTCCCGCGGCACCCGGGCCTGGGCGCCGATCAACTGGATGGGCGAGCACCGCCGGGCCGCCGCCGTGCTCGACCGCTACCAGGTCAGGCTCGACCTCGACCAGCTCACCGGCGACCTCCAGCCGGTCGACCAGGCCCGGCTGGCGATCGTCCGCGCGGCCGAGGACCTGCGCCGCTACCGCGCGCGTACCGGGGCCGAGCACTCGGTGCTCGTCCTCGACGAGCCCACCGTGTTCCTGCCGGAAGAGGAAGTCGACCGCCTCTTCGACCTGGTCCGGACCGTCGTGGCCGAGGGCGCGGCCGTGCTGTTCATCTCGCACGACCTGGCCGCGGTACGCGAGATCACCGACCGGGTCGTCGTCCTGCGGGACGGCAAGGTCGTCGCCGAGGTGGCCACCGGCGAGATCAACGAGCACGAGCTGGTCGATCTCATCGTCGGGGCGTCGGCCCGCCCCGCCGAGACCGCCCTGGACGAGCACGCGCTCGTCGCCGAGGTACTGGGCGTGGCCCCGACCGGCACCGGCGGCCCCGAAGCCGCCCCCGGGCTGCGCGAGGACATCGTCGTCGAGCACCTGACCGACGGGCGCCTGGCCGACCTGTCGTTCCACATCGGTGCCGGGGAGATCCTGGGCGTGGCCGGCCTCATCGGCTCGGGCGCCGAGGACCTGCCCTACCTGCTGTTCGGCGCGCACCAGGCGGCCAGCGGCACGATGCGGCTCGGGGACCAGACGCTCGAGATCGCCGGGCTCAGTCCCCAGCGAAGCGTACGCCAGCGCATCGCCCTCGTCCCGGCCGACCGCACGGTGCAGGGGCTGAGCCAGGGGCTCACCCTGTGGGAGAACATCACCATGCTGGTCGAGGACGATCACTACCGGGCCGGCGTCTTCCGCCGGGGCGAGCTGGTGAAGATCGCCCGCGAGGCCGTCGACCGGTTCCTGATCCGGCCGTCCCAGACGCACTCCCTCGCCTCGACCTTCTCCGGCGGCAACCAGCAGAAGGCGCTGCTGGCGAAGTGGCTGCTCGCGCAGCCGAGGCTGCTGCTGCTGCACGAGCCGACCCAGGGCGTCGACGTCGGTGCCCGGCGGGACATCTACCGGTTCGTGAAATCGGCCGCCGACAGCAGCCAGATGGCCGTGCTGTGGGTGACGACGGAGTTCGGTGAGCTGGCCGAGATCTGCGACCGGGTGATCGTCCTCACCCAGGGACGGCAGACCGCCACGCTGACCGGTGAAGAGCTAACGGAAGAAGAAATCAGCGCCGCGGCGCTGCGGCAGACCCGGGAGGTCAGATGAGCGCCCCACAAGAGGCCGCTCCGGTCGACGCGGACCACCAGGAGGAGCGGGCGGCGAGCCTGCCCAAGACCCCGCTAGGCCGGCGCCTGGGCCTGCAGCGCTACGCGATCGTCATCGTGTTCGCCCTCATGATCCTCGCGTTCGGTCTGGACATCCCCTCGACGTTCATGTCGGTCGGCAACCTGTCCAACATCCTCGGCGGCCAGGCGGTGCTGTTCATCCTGGTGATGGCGGTGCTGCTGCCCACGATCATGGGCGACTTCGTCGACCTGTCGCTCGGCTCCTCGCTCGGCCTGTCGGCGATGACCCTGGCCGTGCTCAACGTCCAGCACAACACCAACGTGGTCGTCGCCTGCCTGGCCGGCATCGGCGCGGCCCTCGTGGTCGGCCTGATCAACGTCTTCTTCGTCGTCTACTTCGACAACGACCCGTTCATCGTGACGCTCGGCACGATGACGATCGTGCAGGGCGTCATCTACATCATCTCGGGCGACAACAGCGTCGGCATCGTCTCGACCGGCCTGTCGAACTGGGTCTTCTCCGACGACTTCCTGTCGATCCCGCTGGAGTTCTACTACGGCCTGGCCATCTTCCTGGTCGTCTGGTACGTGCTCAGCTTTACTCCAACCGGGCAGAAAGCCCTGGTGATCGGGCAGTCGCGCGAGGTCGCGCGGCTGAGCGGCATCCGGGTGAACCGCCAGCGGTCCTTCGCCTTCATCATCGGCGCGGGCATCGCCGGCATCGCCGGCATCGCCTACGCGGGCACCAACGGAACCGTCGACCCGACGGCGGGCAGCACCCTGATCCTGCCGGCCTTCGCCGCGGTCTTCCTCGGGGTGACCGCGATCAAGCCGGGCCGCATCAACGCCCTCGGCGCCCTGATCGCGGTCTACTTCCTGGCCACGGGCACGGCGGGCCTGGAGCTGCTCGGCACCCAGAGCTACCTGCAGCAGATCTTCTACGGCGCCGCCCTGGTCGCGGCGATCACGATCCCGAAGGTGAACCGCCAGCGCTTCTTCAAGCGCAAGCGGCTCGCCTGAGGCACGGCGCGCACGGCGGCGGGTACGGCAGGCATCAGCGGAAGGCGGAAGCATGGGCGTCCTTGAGGATCTGTTCGACGTGCGCGGCAAGGCGGCGCTCGTCACCGGCGGCGCGTCCGGGCTCGGCTACGCGTTCGCCTCGATCCTGGCCGACTGCGGTGCCGTCGTCACGATCGCCGACTGGGACGAGGCGCGCCTGGAAAAGGCCGTCGCGTCCCTCGCCGGCTCATCAAACGCGGGTTCACCAGGCGCCGGCTCGTCCGACGCGGGTTCACCAGGCGCCGGCTCGTCGGGCGCCGCGGTCACCGGCGAGCGGCTCGACGTCACCGACGCGGTCGCCGTGCGCGAGTGCGTTGACTCGATCGTCGCCCGCCAGGGGAGCATCGACATCGTCTTCGCCAACGCCGGCGTGGCCCGCGGCCGTCCGCCGCTCCAGCCCGAGGGCTGGCTCGACGACATGTCGATGGCCGACTACCAGGCGCTGATCGACGTGAACCTGCACGGTGTCGTCTACACCGTGCAGGCCGCGGCGCGGCACATGAAGCGGCAGCGGTCGGGGTCCATCGTGACCACGGCCTCGACCGCCGGCCTGCGCAACGACCCGTACACGCCGTACTCCTACACGATCGCCAAGGCCGGGGTGGTCAACTTCACCAAGCAGGCCGCGCACGACCTCGCCCGCTGGGGCGTGCGGGTGAACGCGATCGCCCCGGGCCCGTTCAAGACCAACCTCGGCGGCGGCTCCGCCACCTCCGCCGGCGCCGACGCCCTGTGGAAGGCGGTCGTCCCGCTCGGCCGGATGGGCAACCCGGCCGAGATCCGCGGCCTGGCCCTGCTGCTGGCCTCCTCCGCCTCCAGCTTCATGACCGGCGGCGTCTACCCCATCGACGGCGGCGCCCTCCTCCAAGGCCCCGCTCTCCCCGACCCGGCGGCTTAACCCCACCAGTACGATCCCTGCGCTCATGATCACGAAGGATTGATTCCTGACGAAGGAAAACATCCTATAAGCTGACAAATCCTTCGTGACCACGCTGCCGTGCGTGTCTGCCTAGGCGCCGATCACACCAAAGACCGGTTTCGCGAGAAATGCCGCTGAGCTGGTCTTTTGGTATTTATGAGCGTTTAATTAATGCGGTTGTGACGAGGGGCGATGGGTACAGTCACCCCGGGGGAAAGCGGCCAAGCCCGACGGATAAAGCGCGGGCATAAAGGCGGCATTCAATCGTCAAGGGGAAAGGTTCTCAACGCTTCTCCGGCGATTTCTCGGATTATCTCGAATGACCAGAAATGGCCCCCGGACTATCGGCTGCACTCGCATAGGAAGAGAACGCATGACACAGCAACTGGAGAGAATCGACTTCCGGCAGCGGAACCTCGCGACGCTGGCGGAGATCCCCGCGGTCACGATGGAGTACCCGGCGGCGCTGCCGGAGAACGCGGACCAGAACAACACTTCCTGGAGCCGCCTCTACGGCGCGCTCATCGACGGGCTGGGCCTGTCGCCGCGGAGCTTCCAGCTCATCTACCCGTTCATGTCCTGGGACTGGCCGGTGGCCAACGTGGGCTACACGGGGGCGGCCCAGTACAACTTCTGCTCGACCTCGCCCCTGTTCAGCGCGACCGGAGCGTACGTCTCCTCCGGGGTCACGTTCAACGACAGCTACAAGCAGATGCTGAACGTCGTCAAGGCGGACACGACCGACCCGGCGCTTGAGCAGCAGATCGCCGAGGCGCGGAACCTGCTGACCCTGGCCACCAACGAGTACTCGCAGACCTACCAGCAGGTCCAGATCGAGTACACGCGGCAGACCGGCGGCACGAACACCCCGACGTTCGAAACCTGGCTCGGCGGGCCGGGCGCGCTCTCGTGGCGCACCCAGCTCGACGGCCTGGCCCAGGTCGTGGCGGCCCGGCAGCGCGTCCTTGATCAGTTTTTGTCGGAGACGCAGACACCCGGCCTCAACGACGCCAAGGACAGGTACAACAACAAGGACTACTACACGAAGTTCCAGGATTCGACCCTGGCGAAGTTCCCGGAAGTCCCGGGCTATTCGCTGTCCCAGGACGCCACGACCTGGCTCCAGCGGGTCAAGGCCGGCGGCGGCATGGCCGGGGAAATCAGCGTCCAGAACAGCTCGGCCGCGTACGACTACTCGCGGACCTGGGCGGGCGGCAGCGCCTCGGTCGGCACGTTCTTCTGGTCGGTCAACGTCGGCGGGTCGTGGGAGCGCATCGACGAATTCGGCTCGGACAACAGCCTGGAGGCCACGGTCAGCTTCAAGGCCTGGGACCAGATCGCCATCCAGGCGGGCCGCTGGTACAACGGCGCCTTCGTCACCTCGGTCGAGAACGGGCCGTTCATTCGCGGCTACTCACCCTACGGCGGCGACGAGGGCAAGGCCGTGTGGGGCCAGGAAGGCATCATGGCGGCGCAGAAGGTCGGCATGATCGTCTGTTACAAGCCCAGCTTCAACATCCGCGTCAGCGCGCAGTCCTTCTCGAGCTTCTCCCAGAAGTGGGACGCCTGCGCCGGGCTGCGGATCGGCCCGTTCGAATTCAAGGGCAGCGGCGGAAGCACCACCTCCGGCTGGAAGAAGGACGCGGCGTCGAGCACCTTCTCCGGCACGTCCACCGGCGAGGGCGCCCAGATCCTCGGCTCCACGATCGCGCTGATCAACCCGGCGGAATGACGAAATAGCGGAAAGGCCCTGGCCGGCGGCACCGCCGCCGGCCAGGGCACAAGCAGCTACGCGGCGTACTCCGTGTCACCCACGAAGGCGGCCCAGAGGTCGGCGTAGACGCCGCCTTCCTCAAGCAGTTCGTCGTGCGACCCGATCTGGGCGATCTGGCCGTGGTCCATCACGATGATGCGGTCCGCGCGGGCCGCCGTGGTCAGCCGGTGCGCGACCACGATCGTGGTCCGCCGGGCCGTCAGCTCATCGGTGGCCGCGGTCACGGCCGCCTCCGACGCCAGGTCGAGCGCGGCCGTCGCCTCGTCGAGCAGCAGGATGTCGGGGTCGGCGAGCTCCGCCCGCGCCAGCCCGATCAGCTGCCGCTGGCCGGCGGACAGGTTCCGCCCGCGCTCGCCCACCTCGTGCTCGTAGCCGCCGGGCAGCCGGGTGATCATCTCGTGCGCGCCCACGGCCCGGGCCGCCGCCTCGATCTCGGCGTCGCTCGCCTCCGGCCGCGCGTAGGCGATCGCCTGCGCGACCGTGCCGCTGAACAGGTAGGCCTCCTGCGGCACCACGCCGAGCCGGTGCCGGAACGCGGCCAGCTCGTAGGACCGCACGTCCACGCCGTCCACCAGCACGGCGCCGCCGGTCACGTCGTAGAACCGGGCGATCAGCTTGACGACCGTCGACTTGCCCGCTCCGGTCTGCCCCACCAGGGCCACGGTCTCGCCCGGGGCCACGGTGAACGACACCCCGCGGATCGCCTCGCCCGCGGCGGCCGCCTCGCCGCCGGACAGCTCGGACCCGGTCGCGTAGCCGAACCGCACGTCCCGCAGCTCGATCAGGCCCGCGAACCCGTCGTCCGGAACCGGCACGGCCAGCGCGGCCGGCACCTCGGGCGTGGACGTGCGCAGCCGCAGCAGGTCCTTCATCCGCTGCAGGCCGACCGCGGCCTGCTGGTAGCCGTCGAACACCTGCGAGACCTGCTGGATCGGGGCGAACACCATGTCGACGTAGAGCAGGTACGCGATCAGCGCGCCGACGCTGAGCGCACCCGAGTGCACCTGCCCGACGGCCACCACGAGCACGAGGGCGGAGGCGACGGTGGACAGCGTCTGCACGAACGGGAAGTACAGCGCGATGTACCGCTGCGCCCGGAGCCGGGATTCCCGGTAGGCGGACGACCGCCCGGCGAACCGGACCCGGTTCGTGCCCTCCCGGCGGAAGGCCTGGGTGACCCGCAGCCCGGCGACGTTCTCGGCGAGGTCGGCGTTGACCACGCTGATCCGCTCCCGGGCCTCGGTGTAGGCCTGCGAGGATTTCCGGCGGAACACCACGGTCGCCACCGCGAGCACCGGCACGATCGACAGCACGAGGAGCCCGAGCCGCAGGTTGATCACCAGCATGGCCACGAGCACGCCGACGAACGTGAGCAGCGAGCTGACCATGGTGACCAGCCCGGTCTGCAGGAACGACGAGAGTGCGTCCACGTCGCTGGTCAGCCTGGTCATGATCCGGCCGTTCAGCTCCCGCTCGTAGAAATCGAGGCCGAGCCGCTGGAGCTGGGCGAAGAGCTTGACCCTGAGCGTGTACAGCAAGCGCTCGCCGTTGCGTCCCACGACCATGGTCTCGGCGATGTTGATCAGCCAGTCGCCGAACACGATCGCCAGCCCGATCAGCGAGACCAGGACGACGAAATGGAACGCCTTCGCCTGGATGCCGTTGTCGATCCCGCCGCGGACCAGGGCGGGCAGCGCCAGGCTGGCGCCGGCGTCGAGGCCGTCGAGGATCAGCCCGAAGGCCAGCGCGAGCGCGATGGGCCGCAGCAGCTTGCGCAGCGTGAAGTGCTCGTCGCCGGCCCGCGCGGCTTTCAGGTCGACGTGCGGCTCGTCCTTGATCGGCGGCAGCGCCGCGACCTTGGCTAGCAGGTCCGGGCTCGGCGGCACCGACCCGATCATGCCGTCCATCTGGCCACCGCCGCCGCGCGCGCCCCGGCCGCCGCCGACCCGGGCCGCGCCCGCGCCGCCGCGGTTAAGGCCGGTGCCCGCGCCGGGTCCGGTCGCCGTGAGCGCCCGCTTGGCCGCCATGTCGGTCGCAGCGGAGGCGGAACGAACGCGTGGCTTCGCCTTCCCATCCCCGTTCCCCTGGCCAGCGCCGACCAAGCCGGGGGCGAGGACGTCAGCGTTCATCGCGGTTCCCGCGGTTGCGGGGGAGCCGGCCGGGCCGTCGGTGCCCGCGGGCACCGCGCCGGGAAGCTCGCCCGCGTCGACGCCTTCCACCCCGTCGCCCGGTCCGGTGATCAGTATCCGGTACAGCTCGCACCGCTGGGTGAGCTCGGCGTCGGTGCCGATGTCGGCGACTCGACCGTCCGCGGTGAGCACGGCGATGCGGTCGGCGAGGTTGAGCGTCGACTTGCGATGCGCGATGAGCAGCGTGGTCCGGCCGGCCATGACGCGGTGCAAGGTGGCGTGGATCTCGGCCTCGATCCGCGGGTCGACGGCGGAGGTAGCGTCGTCAAGCAGCAGCAGGCGAGGGTTGGTGATCAGCGCCCGGGCGAGGGCGACCCGCTGCCGCTGGCCACCGGAGAGGGTGAGCCCCTGCTCGCCCACGACGGTGTCGTAGCCGTCCGGCAGTTCCCGGATGAACTCGTCGGCCTCGGCCGCCTTGGCCGCGGCGAGGATCTGCTCCTTGGTGGCATCGGGCCGGCCAAAGGCGATGTTGGCCCCGACCGAGTCGGAGAACAGGAAGGACTCTTCCATGACCATGCCGATGGCGGACCTGAGCGATTCCTCGGTCACGTCGCGGACGTCGTAGCCGCCGATCCGCACCGCGCCGCCGCGCACGTCGTAGAAGCGCGGGAGCAGCAGGCTGAGCGTGGACTTGCCCGACCCCGACGGCCCGATGACGGCGACGGTCTCGCCCGCCGCGACCTCAAGCGTCAGCCCGCGAAGGACCGGCTGCGAGGGCACGTAGCCGAACTTCACGTCATCGAACGAGATCCCGTTGGCGTCGGCCGGCAGCTCGATGGCGTCAGGCTTGTCGGTGATCGTCGGCCTGGAGTCGATCACCTCGAAGACCCGGATGACGCTGGCCCGCGCCTCCTGGCCGATCGTCACCAGGCTGGTGAGCACCCGGACGGGCCCGGCGAGCTGGGCGAGGTAGGTGGAGAACGCGAGGAAGGTGCCGAGGGTGACGTCGCCGCGGATCGCCAGCCAGCCGCCGAGCAAGAGCACGCCGACGAGGCCGAGTGACGGGATCGCGGTGAGGGCGGGGTTGTACCGGGCGGTGAGCCTGGTCATCCGCAGGCGCGAGCCGAACAGGAATCTGCTCGTGCTCTCCATCCGCTCCATTTCCTGCTCTTCCTGGCCGAACCCCTTGACCACCCGGACGCCGCCGATGGCCTCGTCGACGATCCCGGCGACGTCGCCGACCACCTGCTGGGCCTGCCAGCTGGCCGGGAAGAGCTTGACCCGGGAGGCCCGGGAGATCAGCCAGAGCGCGGGGGCGACCGCGATGGCCACGAGGGACAGCAGCGGGGAGAGCACGATCATGATGACCAGCGAGAAGATGAACAGGATCACGCTGCCGATGATCAGCGGTATCCACTGGAGCAGCTGCTGGGTCATGTTGATGTCGGAGATCGAGCGGCCGACGAGCTGGCCGGTGTGGATCTCGTCCTGGCGCGCGCCGTCCAGGTTGGACAGCGACTCGAACAGCTCGGTCCGCATCGTGTGCTGCACGTCGAGCGCCATCTTGCCGCCGTGGTACCGCCGCATGTAGACCCCGGCGAAGTTGGCCGCCGCGGCGATGAGCAGCCCGATCGCGAGCGGCCAGACCGACTCCTTGTGCGTCACGATGACGTTGTCGATGACATCCCGCTGCAGTAGCGGGATCGACAGCGTGGCCGCCGTGTAGAGGAGCGCTCCAATGAGCGAGATGGTGACGTCCCGCCTGAACCGCCAGCAGTAAGCGGCGAGCCGCTGGATCCAGCGGTCCTCGTGGGATCGCTGGGTCGCGCCTGCTCGCTTCTTGCCGCCCCTGGCTTGCCGGGCGTCGCTGCCTTGCGTGCCGCCGTTCGTGCTCATACCACCCCGTCGTGAGATGTTCTTGCAGGTCATGGGCCGTCTAGGTCATAGGCCGAGTACGGGCCGCAGGCCCCTCACCACGCCAGTGGCCGACTGACAGCCGAAGAGATGTAACGCCAAACCCCGATATTTCATTTCCGGAGCTAACGATCTTCGGGCTCTCATCTCAAGCCCCCAACCGCTCTCTCCGCGCCCGCTCGGGGCCAAGCCGCGTGGTCCAGCCCGCCCCGACGCGCGGCCGCGTCAGCGCGACACCGACGTCATCGTCAGCAACCGATCACCACTGCCTTGATGCCGGCCGTTCCGCCTGGACGTCGATGTCGTGGAGTGCCTTGGCCAGCGTCACCTGGCGCCTGCCATCACGCCGTGCCTGAGCGAGCGCCATGGGGTTCGTGCGCACGAGCTCGCCATTTCGTCGCGCGGCCCGCACTCGGCCGAGTATGACGCGATCATCCTGGAGCTCCGCCTCCTCGCCCAGTTCCAGGGGAAGCTTGGCCTTCGCCGCCTCGGCGATCCACTCGGACGGCGACTTCCTGATCTTCACCCTCCTATCGTAGGACAGGACTTCCCATTGTCCTAGGGAATATCCCGACGCCTGATTTCGGGCGCATCCGCACCGTAGCACCCGTCACCGACATTCTGCTTTGCCAAAAGCAACCATTTGCCGTTGTTATTTGACTGGCAATTATTTGCCGAGATCATTAGTCAAGATCAAACCCAAGCATCGGGACGGGGTATAAGGAAATTTCCTTATACCCCGTCCTTGGGCCCGACCGGCCGGCCCGCCTAAGCGGGTTGCGTCGCCGCCTCGCCTCGGGGCAGCAGCTGGGCTCCGGCGGCGACGGCGAGGCCGAGGCCGGCCAGCCAGGCGGCGCTGGACGACATCGCGTGCGGGAACGCGGCCGGGTCGGCGGACCCGCCGATCGCGCCGAAGAAGACGACCCCGATCACCGCGACGCCGAGCGCGTTGCCGATGTTCTGCATGGTCGACAGCACGCCGGAGGCGGCGCCGGCGTGCCGGGGATCGACCCCGGCGAGGACCACCGAGGACAGCGGCGCGGTCACCATGCCCATCCCGGCCCCGATCACCAGCAGCGACGGCGTGAGCAGCCAGACGCTGCCGGTCAGCCCGATCTGGTGGACGGTGATCAGCAGCCCGGCCTGCCCGGCGGCGATGGCGAGCCCGCCGGCCGCGATGAGCTGCCGCCCGAGCAGCGCCGCGAGCTGTGGCATCCGCAGGGTCGTCACCAGGTAGCTGGCCCCCATCGGGGTGAACACCGAGCCGGTGACCAGCGCGCTCAGCGCCCGGCCTTGCTGCAGGTAAAGCGTGAGCACCAGGAAGAACGACGCCATGCCGGCGAAGAACACGCCGCCGAGCGCGACGCCCGCGGTGAACGCCCGGCCGCGGAACATGGCCAGGTCGACCAGCGGCGTCAGGGCCCGGCCGGCCCGGCGGGCCTGGTGCGCCCAGAAGACCAGCAGCAGGGGCAGTGAGGCGGCCAGGCAGGCCCACGTCCAGGCGGGCCAGCCGTCCGCCCGGCCCTGCACCAGCGGCAGCACGAGCGCGACCAGGGCCAGGGTGACCAGAGCGGTCCCGGCCGCGTCGACCTGGCCGCGCGCCCGGGAGTCGCCCGGGTCGCGCGGCGCGCGCGATTCCGGCACCAGTCTCGGCAAGGCGGCGAGCACCCCGATGCCGACCGGCAGGTTGACCAGGAAGCAGGATCGCCAGCCCAGGCCGGCGACGTCCGCCCTGATCAGCGCGCCCCCGATCAGCTGGCCGAACACCGCGGCGAACCCGAGCGACAGCCCGTACGCGGTGAACGCGCGGACCCGGTCCCGGCCCTGGTACAGAACCCCGATGATCGAGAGGACCTGCGGGGCGACGATGGCCGCGGCCGCGCCCTGGACGACCCGGCCGCCGACCATGAGGCCCGCGCCCGGCGCGAACCCGCACACCGCCGACGCGACGGTGAACAGGGCCAGGCCCACCGCCAGCATCCGGCGCCTGCCGTACAGGTCCCCGAGCCGGCCGCTGATGATCAGCCCGGCCGCGAGGGCGAGGGCGAAGCCCGCCACCACCCACTGGATGGAGGCGGATCCCGTGTGCAGCGTCCGCTGCATGGACGGGATGGCGACGTTCACGATGAAAAAGTCGAGCGTGGTGATGAACGAGCCCGCCACGATGACGAACAGGCTCGCGCTCCGGCGGCTCGCGTCCGGTGGGCGCCGCGCGGTGTCGGGCACCGCCGCTGAGCTCTGCGTACTCATGCTGGTGATTCCTCCCGTGAAACGAAGTGACGTCAGCCAGAATCGCCCGCGGAGGTCATGCTGTCGATTACCTCTGAGGTAAGTGAATCGCTTTACCTCAGAGGTAATGGCGCCCGCCGCCCGGGCGGCATAGGGTGCCTGCAATGACGACCGATCTCATCCCCGACCGGCGGGCCATCGGCGACATGCTGCGCGAATGGCGGATCCGTCGACGGCTGAGCCAGCTCGACCTCGCCCTGCAGGCGGGGATCTCATCGCGCCACCTCAGCTTCGTGGAGACCGGGCGGTCCGCGCCGAGCCGGGACATGGTGCTCCGGCTCAGCCGCCAGCTCGGCGTGCCGCTGCGCGACTGCAACGGGCTCCTTCTCGCCGCGGGCTACGCGCCCGCGTACCCGGAGGCCTCGCTCGACAGCGCGGCGATGGCGCCCGTCCGGGCGGCCGTGCGGCACGTCCTCACCGCCCACGAGCCTTTCCCGGCGATGGCGGTGGACCGCATGTGGAACCTGCTGGACGCCAACGCCGCCGTGAGCCTGCTCAGCGACGGGATCGCGGCGGAGCTGATGCGCCCGCCCGCGAACATGCTCCGGGCGAGCCTGCACCCGGACGGCCTGGCCCCGCGGATCGTGAACCTGGGCGAGTGGCGCGCGAACGTCATCTCCTCGCTGCGCCGCCTGATCGCGGTCAGCGCCGACCCCAAGCACAGCGAGCTGCTCGATGAGCTGCTCGCGTACCCGGGCGGCGGCGGCGAGCCGCCGGCCCCCGCGCCCGGACGGGTCGCGGTCCCGCTGCGGCTGCGCCACGGCGACCGCGAGCTCGCCTTCCTGGCCACGCACACGACGTTCGGCACCCCGCTCGACATCACCGTCGCGGAGCTGTCCATCGAGGCGTTCTTCCCGGCCGACGCGGGCACGGCCGACTTCCTTCGCACGCCGTTACCGCCCCGAATGTCGGGGGGCTTCGCTACTGTCCCTGGCATGCGGTTCCTGCACACCTCTGACTGGCATCTCGGGCGGTCACTGCACCGGGCCGACCTGCGCGACGCACAGGCGGCCTTCCTCGATCACCTGGTCGAGACGGTGCGCGACGAGCGGGTGGATGCCGTACTCGTCGCGGGCGACGTCTACGACCGGGCCATCCCGCCGGTGGACTCGGTCGCGCTCTACGAGGACGCCCTCGTCCGGTTCCGCGCGGCCGGCGCCCGGGTGATCCTGATCAGCGGCAACCACGACTCCGCCCGTCGGCTCGGCGTCAACAGCGCGCTGGTCGACGCGGCCGGCGTCCACTTGCGGACCCGGCCGGGCGGGCTGGCCGAGCCGGTCACCCTGCACGACGAGCACGGCCCGGTCGCCGTCTACGGCGTGCCCTACCTTGAGCCGGCCGTCGGCCTGCCCCCCGACGGTCAGGCACCGGCCCAGGCTGACCGGCCGGACCCGCCGCGGCAGCGCGGCCACGCGGCCGTCCTCGGGGATGCGGTCGCCCGGATCCGCGCCGCCGCCGCGGCCAGCGCGGCCGCCCGCACGGTCGTCATGGCCCACGCCTGGGTGGCCGGGGGAGCGGACGACGAGGAGCGGAAGGAAACGGCCAGGGGGCAGGCCAGCGGCTCCGAACGGGACATCTCGGTCGGCGGCATCGGCTACGTGCCCGCCGCGCTGTTCGACGGGTTCAGCTACGTGGCCCTCGGCCACCTGCACGGCCAGCAGACCCTGACTGAGCGCGTGCGCTACAGCGGATCACCGTTGCCGTACTCCTTCTCGGAAAAGCACCACAAGAAGGGCAGCTGGCTCGTCGAGGTCGGCATCGACGGCAAGACCACGGCCGAGCGGGTCCCCGCCCCGGTCTACCGGCGGCTGACCGAGCTGAGCGGCCGCATCGACGACCTGCTGACCTCGGCCGAGCACGAACCCTACGAGGACGACTTCGTCGGCGTCACGCTGACCGACGCGGCCCGGCCCGACGCGGCGATGGACCGGCTGCGCCGCCGGTTCCCGCACATCCTCACGCTCGAGTTCAGGCCGGAGGGCGTGACCGCCGACCGGCGCAGCTACCGCGAGCGGATCTCCGGGCGCGACGACCTCACGATCGCCGCCGAGTTCGTCAGGCACGTCAGGAACACCGACGCCAGCCAGCCCGAGCGCGAACTGCTCGAAGCCGCGTTCGCCAGCGCGAGAGACACGGCCAACGACGCCCGCGAGGGAGACCGCTGATGCGCCCGCACCGACTCCGCGTCCAGGCGTTCGGCGCGTTCGCGGGGACCGAGCAGGTCACCTTCGACGACCTGGACGGCCTGTTCCTGCTGCACGGGGAAACCGGCGCGGGGAAGACGACGCTGCTCGACGCGATCGCGTTCGCCCTCTACGGCCGGGTGCCGGGGGAGCGGGGCAACGCCAAGCGGCTCCGCTCCGACCACGCGGCCGCCGGCCTGCCCACCGAGGTGGAGCTGGAGGCGACGATCGGGACCCGGCGCCTGCGGATTACCCGCAAGCCGGAACAGGAGCGTCCCAAGCGGTCGGGTACCGGCGCCACCAAGGAGCCCGCGTCGGTGCGACTCGACGAGCTGTCGGCCGCGGGCACCTGGGAGTCCAAGTCGACCCGGGTCGGCGAGGCGGACCAGGAGATCAGGGATCTCATGGGCATGTCCGCCGACCAGTTCTTCCAGGTCGTGCTGCTCCCGCAGGGCCAGTTCGCCCAGTTCCTGCACGCGAAGGCGCAGGACAAGGAGGCGCTGCTGCAGAAGCTGTTCAGCACTGACCGGTTCCGCGCGGTCGAGCGCTGGCTGGCCGACCGCCGCCTGTCCACCGAGAAGGAAGCCGCGGCCGCCGCCGCGGCCCTCAGCGTCCTGGCCGCCCAGGCCGCCCAGGCGGCCGGCGTTCCCGTGCCCAACCCGGCACCGGACTCAGGCCCAGCACCGGACTCAGGCCCAGCACCATCAGGCTCAGCACCAGCAGCAGGCGCCGAACCGGCTGCCTGGGTAGCCGGCCTCGGGGCGACGGCCGAGGCGGCCCGCGCGGCCGCCGCCGTCCTGGTGGCCGGGCGCGCGGAGGACCTGGAACGCGCGCTCGCCGCCAAGAGCGAAGC
>Ga0302314_10002927_pt1 | contig 31673 bp, 28 predicted proteins | sample III_Palsa_N2_3_FD_200533 | JGI IMG/M metagenome (GOLD analysis project Ga0302314, IMG submission 200533) | Peat permafrost microbial communities from Stordalen Mire near Abisko, Sweden - III_Palsa_N2_3 | ecosystem: Environmental > Terrestrial > Soil > Palsa > Peat permafrost | place: Sweden... | reverse complement strand
GACGTCACCGGGAACGTGCCCAGGCTGGGCGGCGCGATCTTCTTCGTCGCCAGGTTTCCAGCCACGGCCAGCATCGGCACGATCATCAAAAATCGCCCCGCCAGCATGGTGATTCCCAGCGTCGAGTTATACCAGTGCGTATTCGCGTTGAGCCCCGCAAACGCCGAGCCGTTGTTGCCCGCGGCCGACGTGTACGCGTACAGGATCTGCGATAGCCCATGCGGCCCGTGGTTCGATAGGCTCGACAAGCCGAAGGGCGCCAGCACGGAAACCGCCGCGAATCCCAGGATCACCACTGGGAAGATGAGGAAGTAGAGCATCGACATCTGCACGTCGAACGCCTCCACCTTCTTGCCCAGGTACTCGGGCGTACGGCCCACCATCAGCCCGGCGATAAACACGGTCAGGATGACGAAGATGAGCATGCCGTACATGCCCGCGCCCACGCCGCCGAAGATGATCTCGCCCAGATGGATATTGACCAGTGGGATCATCCCGCCCAGAGGCATGAACGAGTCGTGCATGGAGTTGACCGCGCCGCAACTCGCGTCTGTCGTCACCGTGGCAAAGAGCGCGGAGTTGGCCACGCCGAAGCGGACCTCCTTGCCCTCCATGTTGCCGCCGGACTGCTGAGCCGTGCCCATTTGCGCGACGTGCTGGTCGACGCCCTTCAGCAGCGGATTGGGCTGCGCCTCAGCCCAGTAGCAGGTCAGCACGCCGGCGAACCACAGCACGCTCATCGCTGCAAACACCGCCCAGCCGTGCTTCGGCGAGTTCACCATCCGGCCCAGCGTTACGCAGAAGCCAGCCGGGATCAGAAAGATGGAAAACATCTGCATCAGGTTCGAAAGCGGCGTCGGGTTCTCGAACGGATGTGCCGAATTGGTGTTGAAGAAGCTGCCGCCGTTGGTCCCCAGCATCTTGATGGCCTCCTGCGAAGCCACGGGACCCTGCCCGATCGTCTGGGTTGTAACCACGGAGGTTACAGGTTTTCCATCTGTGCCGGTAGTGGTTACATTTTGCTTCTCCACCAGCGTTGCCGTGTCATACGGCTTGAAGTTCTGAATCACGCCCTGCGACACCAGCGCCAGTGCGTAGACCACGCATAACGGCGCCAGCACCCACAGCGTGCCGCGAGTGAGGTCGACCCAGAAATTCCCCAGCGTCTTCGACTCGTGCCGCGCAATGCCGCGAATAAACGCGACCGCCAGCGCCATGCCCACGGCCGCCGACCAGAAGTTGTGCGTCGCCAGCCCGAACATCTGGGTCAGGTAGCTCATCGTCTGCTCGGGCACGTAGGACTGCCAGTTGGTGTTGGTGGTGAACGAAACCGCGGTGTTCCACGCGAGGTAAGGCTCAACCGCGGGCCAGTGTTGCGGGTTCCACAGCGGGATCGCATGCTGCAGCCGCTCCACCGCGTAGGTCAGCAGCATGGTTGCCAGGGAGAAGATCAGCATCGCGCCGCCGTACTCGGTCCAGTGCATCTCCGCTTTGGCGTCAACGCCGGTCAGACGATAGAGCAGCCGCTCCACCGGCCCCAGGACTGGGTCGAGCCACGTCCGCTTTCGTTCGTACACCTGGGCCATGTAGAGGCCCATGGGTTTCGCCGCCAGCAGCACCAGTGCGAAGAAAACCCCAATCTGCAACCAACCGTTCGAGGTCATTAAAATTTCTCCGGACGCAACAGCGCGAACACCAGGTAAACCAGCAGGGCCGCGGTAAGGATGAGTAGTAGGACATTCTCAAGCATCGTTGCGCCCTCCCTTCAGCGACTGGCAGCCGCGGATATACACAACCGCTACGATGAAGAACACAAACGAAGCGGCGACGAAGATCAGATCGCTCATGAAAGCTCCTGTGGCCAACCCAGGGCCGTTCCCGAAGGAGACGGCCTGGGCGGTGCCGTGTGCCCTGCCGCGCACACCAGGAAGAGGCGAGGCAGGACCGCTAGAGTGAGTGTGTCAGCGAGCGCTGTAGGAAAGCAGTAGAAACGACGTTAAGAATTTGTAAGTTCCCTTACGCGCACGGAAATCGTTACATTTTCAAGCGTTGCACAGCGTCGCCCCGGGCCCGTATCGGACATAGAATACGCTCCCGCAGCCTAGCCTTCATCGGTGCCGCGCGGGTTCAGACGGTAGCCCACCCAGGGTTCGCTGAGGATGTAGCGCGGCTCGCCGCCTTTGCCTGCGTCGGGCTCGATCTTCTTCCGCAGTTGCGCCACCAGCACGCGCAGGTACTCGGGCTGATCGGTTCCGGCCGCTCCCCACACCGCACGCAGCAGGGTCTTGTGGGTCACAACGCGTTCGGAGTTGCGGGCGAAGTACAGCATCAGGTCGAACTCCTTCGGCGTCAGATGCACATCGACGTCGCGCACCGTCACCTGGTGGCGTTCCACGTCGATGCGGAAGTCGCCCAGCTCAATGACGCTCTCTTCGGTCTCTGTGGCCGCGGCCAGACGTCGCGCCTGTACGCGCACGCGCGCCAGCAGCTCTTGGATGCTGAATGGCTTGGTGATGTAGTCGTCGGCGCCTTCATCGAGGGCCTGAACCTTCGAGATGTCATTGCCGCGCACGCTCAGCACGATCACCGGCACCGGCGATTGATGGCGGATGGCGCGGGTCAGCTCGATCCCATCCATGCCCGGCATGGCCAGGTCGGTGATCACCAGCTCAGGCTGCGCCTTCATAAACATCTCCAGCGCCTGCACACCGTCCTGGGCGACCGTCACCTCGTGTCCGCTGCTCAGCAGCGAAGTGCGCAACACCCGCGTGATCTGCGGTTCATCGTCGACAATCAGGATTCTCATGACCCATCCCTCTCCAACTCGGCTTCAATCTCAGCCTTGAGGTTTAGCAGAATTTGAGCGTATTCGCCGGACGGATTCGTGCTGAGATATCGCTTTACCTCCTCAAGCGCCTCAGCGTATAGACCGGCGCCACCCAGTGCTCGATAGAGCACCATCGACGCTTTTGCTGATTTCGGCGACTGCTGAACCGCGAGCCGCCCATGGTCAGCCGCCTCCGCAAACCGGCCATTGCGCACGAGGAATAGAGCGAGGGAAAACTGGACCTGCCAAACTTCCGGGACGTCTACAGACAAGGCTGTCATAACATCAATCGCTGCATCCGTCTGGTTCTCACGAGCGAGTTCAAACGCCCTCTCGATCTTCTCGGCGACAAAAGGATCGAGCTTTACGGCCGCGTGAGTCATACCGTTCCCATCTTTCCAACTGGCAACCTGCAACTAGCAACTGTCTCATTTCGCCTGCTGCGTCACGATGTGCACATCCACGTGCGGCGCATTCGACATAAACTTCCCCAGCGCATGATAGTACAGATACTGCTTCCAGCCCTTCACCGCCGACCGCCCGAAGATCACCTGCGTAATCCTGTTCTTTGAAATATAGTCCGCCGTAGTAGCGGGCACGCTCGATCCCTTCAGCCGCACGACGCGCGCGCCGACATTCTCCGCGAATTGGATGTTCGCCTCCAGCGACCGCTTCAGCTTCTGGTCAGCCTCGATCTCCGTCTCCACGTGCAGCACGAAGAACTCGGCATTCACCGCCTCCGCCATGCGCGCGCCGCGCGCGATCAGGTCCCTCGACTCCGGGTTCGCGCTGATGCACACCGCGACTCGCTCGGAGATCTGCCAGTTGCCGCTCAGCTTCTTCTGCATCACGTAGTCGTCCAGCGTCCGGTCGACCGCGCGCGTCACCCGTTGCAGAGCCATCTCGCGCAGCGCAATCAAATTGCCGCGGCGGAAGAAGTTCTGCAGTGCACGCTCCACGCGCTCCTGCGGATAGATATCGCCGCGGCTCATGCGGTGCACCAGAGCCTCCGGCGTCAGGTCGGCGAGCACCACTTCGTCGGCGCGGTCCAGCACCCAGTCCGGCACCGTCTCCCGCACGGTGATGCCGGTCAGGCTCTGAACCCGCGGAGTAATGCTCTCCACGTGCTGCACGTTCAGCGTCGACAGCACGTCGATCTCCGCTTCCAGCACCTGCAGCACATCCTGAAAGCGCTTGGTGTGCAGCGAGCCACCCGTCTCTAAATCGGACCCGACGTTGGTATGCGCCAGCTCGTCGATCAGTACCACCTGCGGCCGCCGCGCCAGAATTGCATCCACGTCCATCTCTTCGAACAGCGTGCCCTTGTACTCGATCTGCTTGCGCGGCACCGCCTCCAGTTGCGCGGCCAGCTCAGCGGTGCGCGCGCGGCCATGCGTCTCCACGATGCCGATCACTACATCTTCGCCGCGGCTCTTGCGGCGCACCGCCTCGCTCAGCATGCTGAAGGTCTTGCCTACGCCCGGCGCATAGCCGAGAAAGACCTTGAAGCGCCCGCGCTTCTGCCCTTCCGCCGCAGCCAGCCATTCGTCGGGAGTCTTGGTCCTCGGTTCAGTCGTCATCGCGGATCGGTTGTCCGTTCTCCGTTGCGCGTTCTGCGTTCTCCGTTGGAGGACGCTCCCCACTCTAACGGACACCGTAGAACGTACAACGGTCAACTAAAGAACTACCACCAAAACCCATTAAAAGGTTGTAAGTGCCGCATGCGCCACGAAATCCCTCTATACAATTCCGAGTGTGTATACCAAGCGCATGGTCGAATCGGCACGCTGGCTCGCCATAGCCATCGCACTCGCAGGAATCGTAGCTCTCTACCGCCGTTTCTCCGGAGTCAGTGACACCACCGTCGCTCTCACCATGCTGCTGCTGGTTCTGCTGCTGGCCGGCAACTGGGGCCTGCGCTATGCGGTCGGCGCGTCCATCGCCGCCACGCTGCTGTTCAATTACTTCTTCCTGCCCCCCATCGGCACGCTCACCATCGCCGACACGCGCAACTGGGTCGCGCTGTTCGCCTTCCTGGGCACGGCCATCTACGCCAGCCACCTCGCCAACCGCATCCGCGAGGAGTCCGACGAAGCCAACGCGCGCCGCCACGAGTCGGAGATGCTCTACCGCCTCGGCCGCCAACTGCTGCAGCCCGAGAGCGTCGCGCAGCTCTTCAACTTCATCCCCTCCAGCGTCGCCAACGCCTTCAACTCGCCGGCCGTGACCCTCTACATCGCGGACGGCGAACGCATCTACCTCTCCGACCCCAAGTACATCTCCAGCCCCAAGGTCCCCTGGAACGCCGCCGATGGCCCCGCCGGCATCAACTGCGCCGAGCGCACCCGCGCCGAGATCATCCGGGATCTGCGCGAAGCCATGCTGCTGCCCGTCTTCCGCCCGCCCACTGAAAACTGCCCCGTCGCCATTCCGCTGCGCATCGGCGTGCGTCCCTCGGGAGCCCTGTTGCTGGAAGGCATGTCGCTCTCGCGCGAAACCATGGAAGCTCTTAGCGGCCTGGTCTCCATGTCCATCGAGCGCGCCGGCGCCCTGGAAAACAGCGCGCGCTCCGAAGCGGCCAAGGAGACGGAGCGCCTGCGCACTGCGCTGCTGGACTCCGTCACCCACGAGCTGCGCACGCCGCTCACCTCCATCAAGGCCTCCATCAGCGCGCTGCTCACCCAGCCGGTGATGGACGAAGAATCACAGAAAGAGCTGCTCACCGTCATCGACGAAGAGTCGGACCGCCTGAACCACCTGATCGAGCAGGCCGTCGAGATGGCGCAGCTCGACGCCAACAAGGTCCAGCTCGAGCTGAAGCCGCTTTCCGCAGCGGCCCTCGTCAACGAGGCGGTGGACGAGTGCCGCGCCGCGAACCCAGCGCGCGACATCCGCGTCTCGCTCTCGCAGTCACTCCCCAAAGTGATTGCGGACCAGGCTTGGATCGAGAAAGTGCTCAGCAATCTGCTCGCCAACGCGGCCAAGTACTCACCGCCCAACCAGCCCATCTTCGTCTCCGCCGACCCGCAGGGCGATATGCTCGCCATCAGCGTCGCCGACCGCGGCGCCGGCATCGACCCGCTGGAGCAAGGCATGATCTTCGACAAGTTCTACCGCGGCCAGTCCCAACGCGACCTCGCCCAGCGCAACCGCGTCAGCGGTACCGGCATGGGCCTCGCCATCGCCCGCGCTATCGTCACCGCGCACGGCGGCGCCATCGGCCTCACCAGCCAGCTCGGCCACGGCTCCGTCTTCACCTTCACCCTCCCCATCGCGCGGCCGTAATTGACCTTATTCCTCCGTGCCCTTCTTATTGCGCACGGACGGGATCGACGCCGGCTCGCCCCAGTAGCAGGCACGTCTCCTCGTTCTTTCCGAAGAACGCCACCACGACTTCGTGAGCCGATCTCAACTGCCGCTCAATCTCCGAGGTCGAGCAGTTGCCCAACCGAATCCAGATAACCTTCGGCGGCCCGCTCTCCAGCACGCTGCGTTCCGCAAAGTCCGAATCCTTGGAGACGATGGCGAACCCATGTGTCTTTGAGTATTCCCAAACCGCCGCGTCCAGCGCTCCGCCCAGTCCCACACCACTCACATGCTCAGAGTCTGGGTAAATATCCCTCAGAGATCCCACCAGCCCTGGCGACAGGTTCTCATCGAATAGAAGTTTCACGCCACTAGAGTCTCGCACTTGCGTTCACGATCGGCCGCGAACGCAAGGCAGGCGAGAATGTCCTCTTCGGTCAGGTACGGAAAGTCGCGCAGAATCTCCGCATACGTCATCCCCGATGCGAGGTATCCCAGCACGTCCCCAACCGTAATCCGGAGTCCGCGAATGCACGCCTTGCCGCTCCGCTTGCCCGGCTCAATCGTGATGATCTGCGAATAATCCATACCCGCAGACTAAGCTATCGCCCCGATCCAGTAAAGAGAAATGGGGTGCCATTCTCATTCCGAAAGGAATCGACCGTGGGAACTCCCAATAGCCTCGCCATCGCCCGCCCGATAGCCGAATCGATGTAGGCTTAACCTTGCGGAGGGACCCATGAAGAAGATCATCCTCGGCCTTCTTGCCGCGCTCACGCTCGCGATACCGGCTGCACGCGCCCAGCAGATCGCCGGCACCTGGCAGGGAACCCTCAGCGACGGCGAAGACTCCCTGCGCATCGTGGTCAAGATCACCGACGACGATCACCGGCTCAAAGGGGCCATGTACAGCATCGACGAGGGCGCCGACCCAATGGCCCTCTCGTCCATCAGCTTCCAGGGTGGCACGCTGAACTTCGCCATCGCGCTGCTCAACGCTCGCTTCTCTGGCAAGCTCGGCGCAGACTCAAACTCCATCGCCGGCCAGTGGAGTCAGGGCAAGCCGACTCCGCTCACCCTCGTCCGCGCCAACAAAGACTCCGCCTGGGAAATTCCTCCGCCCAACGCGCCCATGGCTCGCGACGCCGACCCGTCCTTCGAAGTAGCCACCATCAAGCCCAGCAAGCCCGGCGAGGAGGGCTCTGGCTATGGCCTGGATGGCCGCCACGTCACCACCGAGAACACCTCACTCAACAGCCTCATCGGCTACGCCTATGATCTCCACCGCAAGCAGATTGTGGCTGCGCCGGACTGGGCGGACTCCGGCAAATTCGATATCTCCGGTGTGCCGGACAAACCTGGTGAGCCCAACGACATTCAGATGAAGTTGATGATGCAGAAATTGCTCGCCGACCGTTTTCAGTTGAAGTTCCACCGCGAGAAACGAGAGCTGAATGTATACGTCCTTTCCGTAGCGAAGAACGGCCCGAAAAATCTGACCATAAGCGCCAACGCCGCCGAAGACAGCTTCTCCATCCCCATCGGCGAGACGCGCGGCGGCCTCAAGATGACAGTGTGGAACGGGACCATGACCAACTTCGCCGTCTTCGGCCTGCAGGGCGCCGTCGTCGACCGGCCAGTTGTCGATCGCACCGGACTCACCGACCGTTACGACTTCGCTCTCCGCTGGATGCCCGACGACTCGCAGTTCGGCGGACACATGCAGATGCAGGTAAAAAACCCGCTGCCAAGCCTCTTCACCGCCATGGAGGAGCAGCTAGGACTGAAGCTCGAACCCATGAAAGCGCCCGTTGACGTATTGGTCATCGAACGCGCCGAAAAACCCTCCGCCAACTAGCCCAGTGTCCATAGCTGCCGTGGAGCAAAGCCAAATCGTTCGACGAAGTCGATCATGGGGTTACGCACACCTTGGCTCGGGGGCATCCTAACCTTCACGCTGCCCATCGCCGGTCGTAGGACCACGTTCAACGTTGTTCGTGCTACGTTGTTTGGAACGGAGAACGTACAACGTAGAATGGTCAACGTCACGCCTTCCCCGTAATCAGCAATTGCTCGATCTTCCCATCCGGCAGCGTGTACGTATTCATCTCCAGCGTGGCGCCGTTGGCAAACACCACGCGATAGTCGCCGAAGGTCATGCCTCCGCGCAACGCGCTGCGCGTGCGGTACATCGACTTCACCTCGCCAAGAGGTGCAACCGTAGCCTTGAAGTCCGCAATCGCGGCATCACTGAAGTACGCGTTGCAGTTGGCCGAGAACTTCGTTCGATCGATCTGCCCCTTCGCAAACGCCGCCAGAATCCCCGGCAACTCCGCCGCAACCGCATCGGGCGCGCCCTCCTGCGTCACCGCGCCGGGCAGCAGCAGCGCGGTCAGTTGTGTGCCGATGGTCGACGCCGCGCTGGACGCAACCTCATTCGTCAGCACCACAATCGCCAGCTTGTCGTCCGGATACACAATATTGTCCGCAACGTATCCGCCCACCTCGCCACCGTGCTCCAGCAGCCGATGGCCGTTCCGGTTCTGCACGCGCACGCCCAGCCCATAATTCGTATTCTTGCCATCCTTGGTTACAAATGGCGTTTCGAATTGCCGGTAGCTCTCCGGCTTCAGAATTGCCTGATTCATGATGGTCTGGTCCCACTTCAGCAGCGTCGCCGCCGGCATCGCCAGCTCGCCATCGCCGAAGTACCAGCTCGGGGCCTCCAGCGGCAACACTCGTGGCGGCTGCATCGCATAGCTGATATACCCCGTCGTGCGCAGCTTCTCGCGATCCGTGTACGCGTTAAACACGCCATCGAGCCCCGCAGGCCCCAATACATGCTCCCTCAGATATTGATAGAACGGCTCGCCCGTCACCTTCTCCACAATCAGCGCCAGCAGCACATAGTTCGTGTTCGAGTACTGCCACTCGGTCCCCGGCTCGAAGTTCAGCGGCTTGCCCGCCCACTCCTTCACCGTGTCCGCCGGGTCGCGCTTCACGTACCACGCCGGAATCGAATAGTCCTGCGGCGCGAAATCTTCATACCCCGACGTCATCGTCATCAGGTTCTTCAGCTTCACGTCGCCCGCACGTGTCAGCGCCGGAAAATACTTCGCCACCGGATCGTCGATGGAGAGCTTGCCCTGCTCCTGCAGCAGCAACACCACCGTCGCCGTAAACTGCTTCGAGATGGACCCGATGGGATACGCCATCTCCGGGCTCGCCGCCAGCTGCGGCTCAACCCGCGCCATCCCGAACGCATGCGCATACACCACCTGCCCGTTCTCGACGATCCCCACCGACGCCGACGGCACGCCTGTATCGTGCAGCACCTGGTTCGCAATCGAGGCCACCTTGGCCTCCGTCTCCGGAGCAAGCTGCGCCCGCCCCGCCGTCGTCACCGCCAGTAAAACCGCAATCCACGCAATCCGCATAGTCCCGGCAGAATACATCATTCCAGCCCGCCGGCCCTTTCCGGCCTGCACCGGCGGGACTATCGTCCCATGGTTCCTCATCCACCAGGAATCTTTGCCAATCCCGTAAACCATGCCACCCGATCCCCGTCTATTCCAGCCGAACCACTTACATCTTCCGACGGCGCACCCGGCATCCAACCCCGGTAAACCGAGTGGGGATCGACCCTCCCAGGTCTGTGTCCCACTCCTCAGCCCGAAGGGAGTCTGCCCCGCGCAGGCTCCCTTCGTCGTTATTGCCGCAAGGTCAAAGTAGTTTTAGTTTTATCAAAACGAGCCACTCGAAGTAGGCCAATTCACACTCGGGCGATGGCAACTTCGGATAGGCCCATTCACATCTCTTATCATTGGTGAGCAAGCTGATTTCTGCGATCCTGGAGGATGTCCATGCTGGAGCCCGCCGAAGCGATCCGCTTGCTGATTGTGGATGACGAGCGCGTGATCGCCGATACCCTGGCCACGATCTTCACCCAGGCCAGTTATGAAACCAGGGCGGCCTATTCCGCTGAAGAAGCGCTCGCGCTGATTGAAGGCTGGACTCCGGGCCTGGCCCTCATCGACGTCGTTCTGCCCGGCATGAACGGCATCGATCTCGCGATCCGCCTCAAGGCTGAGCTACCCGGCCTGAGGCTCACCCTCATCTCCGGCCAGGCCGTAACCACCGGCCTGCTGGAACATGCACGCCGCGACGGCTACGATCTCGACATCGTCGCCAAGCCGGTCCATCCCAGCACACTCCTCAATTTGATGGCGTCCCATCGCATGAACTAGGCCAGCTAGACCTGCGAGCACTCCAGCGGGCTCAAGTACAGATTCGAAATATTGCTGACGATCTCCGCATCCGTGTTCCCCGGCCGGTGCGACAGCTCCTTCCACTCCGCGTCCGCCGAGAAGGCCGCCCAGTGCGCGGTCAGTTCCGCCATATCCGCAAACGTCAGCAAGTAGGTCAGGCACGGCATCCGTGTCCCAATCAGCGTGTCCGCGAAAAACACCGGCGTCAGCCCATTGCGCACAAAGATCCCAATCTCCGCCTCGTTGAACATCGCCATCTTGCGCGTATGCGCCACCTGGCTCGCGCTCTCGTATGTCCGTAGTTGGAAGATGCGCTTCGGCAGCTTGCCTTCCACTTTCTTCGGCGCGGTCAGCTTCGGCCAGCCCGTAAACGCACCCAGCAGCGACCGCTCCGACCGCTCGAACGCCGGAGCCGCAGCCGGCGCATCGCGAAACCCGCCCGCCGCCTTCACATACTCCGCATCCGCACCCAGCCGCGCGTCGAGCATCACCAACGCCTCCGCATCGGGCGAAGGAATCAGCACATAGTACGTCGGCGTCTGCGGCCCAATGTCCAGCTTGAACGCCCCCACCGGCCCCATCCCCAACCGCCCCAGCGCCGGAATCAGCGCGCGCTCGAGATACCCCTGCGTCAGCGTCGTCTGCGCCCCATTCCGCAGCTCATACTTCCGCAACTGATAGAACTCCCGTCCCGCGGCACCGTCAACCTTGGCCGCACTCTGCGACCTCGCCGCACCCTCCGCCCCAAACGCCGTGCCCGCTGCCGCCATCGCCGTCCTCACGAATTCACGCCTCTCCATATCACCCTCCGCCCCAGCACAGCGAGTGTAGTCTGTCAGACGACATGGGGGACAGCGTACGGAGGTCGAGGAGCTTTATAGCCCCAGGCCTCTCCTCTGTCACCGTTCACGGCTCAAAATAATACCGCACCAGATGGAAGAACACCGGCGCGGCGAAGCACAGCGAATCGATGCGGTCCAGAATGCCGCCGTGGCCTTCGATCATCGCGCCGAAGTCCTTCACCCCCGCGTCGCGTTTGATCGCGCTCATCACCAGCCCGCCCGCCGCGCCCGCCACCGCAATCGCCAGCGCCATCCCCGCCGACTGCCACGGCGTAAACGGAGTCGCCCACCACAGCGCCGCACCCAGCCCCGTCGCCGTCAGCACGCCGCCGAGGAAACCCTCCCACGTTTTATTCGGGCTCACCAGCGGAACAATCTTGTGCCGCCCCATGGTCTTGCCCCACACGTACTTCAGCACGTCGGTCATCTGAACCACCACCACCAGGTACAGCAGCAGTCGCGCGTCGCGCCCTTCGAAGCCCGGGATCTTCAGCGTCAGCAGTGCCGGCGCGTAGCTGAGGCAGTAGAGGCAGATCATCAGACCGAACTGAATCTTCGCCGCGCGTTCCAGAAAGCAGTGGGTGTCGCCCGACAGCGCAATCCGCGTAGGAATAAACAGGAAAGCCATCGCCGGAATCATGATCGAAAAGAAGCCGTACCAGCCGATCGCGATCAGATAATACTGCAGCGGCGTAATAAAGAAAAAAGTCCACACCAGCGTGCGATGATCCGCCCGCCGCGTCGGCATCAGTGTGATGTACTCGCGCAGCGCCAGCAGCGACAGCAGAGAAAACAGCACCAGCGACCCGATGCGCCCCACCAGCAACGTCAGCGCAAAGATCGCGCACATCTTCCACCACGCCCGCGTCCGCGCATTCAGGTTGTCGATGGTGGCGCGCGCACCCTCCGTCTTCGCCGCGCGCGCCAGCACCGCGCCAATTGCGCTCGCCACAATCAGCAGCCCCAGCACACCGCAGAACAGCCACGCCAGTTGCGGGTCTTTCACCACGAGCCGCCAGCTCATCGCCATCATCGGTACACCGCTCACGATTGTCCCTTCCGCCGCAGCCCGCTCACCGCCGCGCACGCCCGCTCCAGAAACTCCGGCTTCTCTTCGCCATCGCCCAGCCGCATCGGCTCGCCAAAGGTCAGCACGCCCATCAGAGGCACCGGCAGAACCTCGCCCTTAGGCAGTATCCGCGACAGGTTTTCCAGGAACACCGGAACCAGTTCGACCTCCGGCAGCTTCTTCGCCAGGTAATACAACCCGCTGCGAAACGGCGCAATCGCCTCGCCCGTCCCGCGCGTGCCCTCGGGGAAGAAGATCAGCGAGTCGGTCTCGCCCATCGCCGCGGCAAGCTGGTCGATCACCTGCGCCGCAGCCGCTTTCGCATCGCCAGCCTCAGGTCGCGCATCGCTCTTGGAGTGCACGGCCCCGTCTTGCGCCGTCCCGTCCTGCGCCGCACGCCCGCGCGCAATCAACACCGCGCGAAACACTCTCTGTGCAAGATACGCCCGCACTCCCGCCTCCCAATAATCCTGCGCCGCCACCGGCCGCGTTCGAGCGCGCACCGCATCCGGCAGCGCCGACCACAGCACCACAAAATCCAGGTGGCTGGTGTGATTCGCAAAATAGATCCGCTGCTTCACCTCCGGCGCGCATCCCTGCCAGCGCACCTGCACGCCGGTAATGCCGCGCGCCACCGACGCAATCACGTTCGCCAGGGGATGAACGCCCGCGCTCATGCCGCCACTTCCCGCAGAGCCCCGCGCGCCCGGTTCACAATCGTCCACAGCAGCAGAGGCAGCATTCCAATCAGCACCAGCGGCACCGCGCGCTCCACATGCAGCCCCAACCCCTGCAGCAGCGCCAGCACCCCGAACAGAAATGCGCGGTCGCTCTTGCCCATCGGCCCGTCATACCTCCGCGACGCACCAATCTCGACCGCGATCACGCCCGTCATCTCCGTCAAAATCGCGAGCACCACCACCCCCACCACCAGCCGCGGATCGAAACCCGGCACCGCCGCCAGCGGAAGATACAGCCCCACATCTGCAATCACATCGCCCAGCTCATTCAGCACTGCGCCCAACGAGCTTTTCTGGCCATGCTCGCGCGCCAGCATCCCGTCCATCGCGTTCAGCGCCATGCGCGCGAACAAGACCGCCGGCAACAGTAGCAGCATCCGGCCTCCGCGCGCCCACCAGATCGCTCCGCCCGCGGCCAGCGACAGCAGCAGCGCCGCCACCGTCACCTGGTTCGCAGTTACGCCAGCCCGCGCCAGCCCATTCACCATGGGCCGCAGCAGGTTTTGAAACTTCGGCTTCAGTCCATAAACACTCGGCATAATCGTTTCGCTTCTCTCGGGCCCAGCCACGCCTATCGCAACAGAATCTCACCCCAGTACACAGCATAGAGAAGAACCCAAAACACTCCATGCCACATCGCAAGCTGCGCGTCGGTGCGCCCGAGGGTTCGCCGCAGCAGCCGTCCGGCAACGCCAAAAACAATCCACACCAGCGCAAACCTGTAGCCCCGCGCCGGCGCGGTCCCCGCGAGAAACTCGCCGCGCTCCACAAACTCCGGCGCCTCGACCGCATAAATCTTGTACGGAATCCCGCCCAGCGGCCCCAGGTACACCGCACCCATGCCGTGCTTGGCGTAGCTCCCATCCACCCGCAGGAACATCCGCGCCCGCACAAACGGCACATGCATCACCGCCTCGCGCGCACCGTCCACATCGCGCGCCGCCCAGTTGAACATCAGCGCCCCGCCCAGCAGGCTTCCGAGAATCGCAGCCACCACGTGCCGCCATGCGCGCCGCGGCGCCACCGCCGCCACCAGCGAGATCCCCACATCCGGCACCACGAAGAAGAACGTCGCCTCCGCCAGTCCCCACCCAAACGCCGCCACCAAACCCGGCGCGCCCGCCATCCACCGCACCCATGCAGCCTCTTCCGCGCCCTCGCCGATCGCATCCGCCAAAGCAAGGCTCCTCGTGCGCACGTCCGGGCCGCAATCGAACCAACCGAAGCCAGAATAACCCCCTCCCTCCGTCGACTGTATAGAATTCAGCTATCTCACCCCAGTCGTCTCAAACCAGTCAGCTCAACCCAGTCAGCTCACCCAGTCGGACCGAACTTCGCACCCCCACCACCCCACCGCACGGAGGCTCGATGAGCGCGACCCCCGCACCCGCACCACCCATCGCCCGCCCGAAGGCCATCAACACGCCGCGCCAGGTGCTCTTCGCCAGCCTGGTCGGAACCACCATCGAGTTCTTCGACTTCTACATCTACGGAACCGCGGCCGTGCTGGTCTTCCCCGCGCTCTTCTTTCCCGCGTCCGACCCTGCCTCGGCGCGCCTCGCCTCGCTGGCCACCTTCGCCATCGCGTTCATCGCGCGCCCCATCGGCTCCACACTCTTCGGCCACTTCGGCGACCGCATCGGCCGCAAGACAACCCTGGTGCTCGCGCTCTGCACCATGGGCGTCTCCACCATCGCCATCGGACTGCTGCCGTCCTACAGCAGCATCGGCATCGCCGCGCCCATCCTGCTCGCGGTCTGCCGTTTCGGCCAGGGCATCGGCCTCGGCGGCGAGTGGGGCGGCGCCATCCTGCTCGCCATCGAAAACGCGCCGCCCCACAAGCGCGCCTGGTACGGCATGTTTCCCCAGCTCGGCTCGCCCATCGGCTTCTTCTTCTCCGGCGGAGTCTTCCTGCTGCTCTCCCACTTCCTCACCGACCGGCAATTCTTCACCTTCGGCTGGCGGCTGCCCTTCCTTGCCAGCTCCGCGCTGGTCTTCTTCGGCCTCTACGTCCGCCTCTCGCTCACCGAGACGCCCGTCTTCCAGCAATCCCTCAGCCGTCACGAGCAGCACGCCATCCCCGTCCTCTCCGTCCTGCGCCACCATGGCCGCGCGCTGGTTTGCGGAATCCTCATCTCGCTCACCATGTTTGTCCTCTTCTACCTGATGACCGTCTTCACGCTCTCCTGGGGAACCAGCGCGCTCGGCTATCCGCGCAGCAAATTCCTGCTGCTGCAATGGCTCTGCATGTTCGTCGAGATGGTCACCCTGCCGCTCTCCGCCCTCTGGGCCGAAAACGGCCGCCGCCGCGTCCTGCTCACCGCCTCCATCTCCATCGGCATCTTCGGACTCTTCTTCGGCCGGCTGTTTGCCGCAGGCACCCCAGGCGCGGCCGCGAGCATGGCCATCGGCCTCGCGCTGATGGGCCTCATCTACGCGCCGCTCGGCACCGCCGTCTCCGAACTCTTCCCCACACGCGTCCGCTACACCGGCAGTTCCATCGCCTACAGCATCGCCGGAATCGCCGGCGCGTCGCTCGCCCCCTACATCGCCACCTGGCTGGCGCGAACCTACGGGCTGCCGTACGTCGGCTACTATATGTCCGCGTCCGCCGTCCTCACCACCATCGGCCTGCTCGCCATCCCCGAAACCAAAGATCTCGACCTCGCCGCCTGATTCCCAAGAGGGGCTAAATTACTGCCAAGGCTGGGTTTTAGGCCTCGGTGATAGATATATTTCAGGAGCGGCGAGACTCTTCTTGCCCAACTGGGTTTTGTTGGGTTAGCATCACTCAAACCCTAGACCGTCCGGACGACTGGGCGGCTAATTGTCAGGAGGTTTTACCAATGAAAATTCGCGCCTTTCTGCTTGCTTTGCTTGCCTTTACGGTTCTTGCTGGATCGGTCGTTCCCGCCCATGCCGCCGCGCACAAGCACCACAAGCACCACAAGAAGTAGGTATTGACACGCTGACTTGAAGTCGGCCCCGGCCAGCCCGCTGGGGTCTCCCCTATTCCGGTGCGGAAGCAAATAATGTCTCGAAGCGGGCGGCGCGGCAGTCGCTCATAGTGAACCTGTGCGCAATCTTACGGACGTTCGCTTTTCGGAAGCTTGAGATGTAGGAGTCGCGCCACCAACTGCCTCACCACCCCATCTGCCGCATCCGCTCCTGGATGATCCCGCTATACCTGCTCATCCGTTCCGGCCGCCGCTTCAACGGAGCCGGCAGAATCGCCGCCAGCCGCGCCGCCTGTTCCCGATCGACACTCCGCGCCGAAGTCCTGTAGTAGGTGCGGCTCGCCGCCTCCGCACCATAAATCCCAGGCCCCCACTCCACCACGTTCAGGTACAGTTCCAGAATCCGCCGCTTGCCCAGCACCACCTCAGCCACCGGAACCAGCGTGAACTCCGCGCCCTTGCGCAGCAGCGAGCGCTCCGTCCCGAAGAACAGGTTCTTCACCAGTTGCTGCGTGATGGTCGAGCCCCCGCGAATCCGCCCGCCTTCCACATCGCCTTCGGCAGCAATCTCCATCGCGTGCCAGTCGAAGCCATGGTGCTGATAGAAGCGCGCATCCTCCGCCGCGATCACGGCGTGCTGAAAATCGGGTGAGATCTGGCCGAGCGGCACAAAGTCGTAGCGTTCCACATACGGCTTGTGACGAATCCACGCCTGCACGAGCCGCTCCACGTGCACCGCGGTCGTCGGCGGATCGATCCATCGAGCAGCCGCCAGCGTCAGCGCGGCCAGCGACCACAGCACCACCGCGCCGCCAACCATCCAGCGCACCAGGGACCGCAAAAAACTCCTCCGGCGCGGAGTCACGACGCGTGCATTTTGCATTGCAGCCACACTTCAGCATAGTCGCCCGCCCGAACTCCGCTCTCAGCGATTTAGTGCGCGCTATAGCGGTGGATGGCGTCCTCATTCCAATCAACGCCTGTACCCGTTGCACCCAGCGGGAGCGCCATGCCATCCTCGACGCGCAGCGGTTCAGCGAGGATGCTGTTCCACCAGTCTGCATATTCCAGCCAATGGGCAGTCGGCGTCAGGCACAGCAATTGCGCACTGATCTCGGGCCACAGATGGTTGGAGACGGGGATGGCGTGGGCCTCAGCCAGGGCGGCCGCGCGCAGCCATCCCGTGACGCCGCCGATCTTCATCACATCGAGCATGACGTAGTTCGAAGCGCGCGCCTCAATTGCATGACGCAGATCCTGCGTGCCCCACCAATTCTCCCCGCATTGAATCGGCACCCTCGACTCCTGGGCCACGAGCGCATGTCCACGATAATCGTGAGCCAGCGTCGGCTCCTCAACCCACACCAGCCCGAGATCCTCCAGCACGCGCAAGCGGTTCAGTGCCTCGGCGGGCGTCAGGCACTGGTTGTAGTCGACCATGATCGCTGTGCTCTCGCCAATCGCCGCGCGGATGGCGCGAATCACCTCAACGTCTTCCTTGACGTCGGGATAGCCGATTTTTGCCTTGACCCCCTTGAAGCCGCGCCGCACCCAGTCTTCGGCTACCCTCGCGGACCCGATCGCGCCGTCGTAGCCAACCGCTCCATAGGCCTGCAATGGTTTCTCCACGCCTCCCAGCATCCGCACCAAAGACGTCGACCGGCTGCGCGCCAGCGCATCCCACAACGCCATGTCGATCGCCGCAAGCGCCATCCCAACCAGGCCCTGCGTGCCCAACAACCGGAAGCGGCGAGCCAGCTTCTGCTCGATTTCGTGTGGGGCAACCACATCGCCCTGGACGAGAGGCTCAAGGTTGCGGATCAACGTCGCGGCGGGTTCAAGGGCGGCAACCGTATACGTGAAGACGATGCTGTGTCCGACCACGCCCTCGCCGGTGATGATATCGGTCAGCACCAGCGGCGACTCGCTGACCACGCCGCTCGCCGTACGATGCGGTTCGCGCATAGGCACCCGCACCGTGCGCACGCGGAGTTCCCGCACAGTCAGTGGCTGAGAGGACATACCCGATTCTCCCACACGATGAAAGCCCCGCCTCTACTTCAAGAGGCGGGGCCATTCAACATCCGTTCTATCGCTGCTTAGAAGCTCACCTTCAGCGCTCCCTGGAACACCCTCGCATTGTTCGATGTTCCCGAAATCTGCCCAAAGGTTGAGTTGCTCGTCGCCGGGTTGCTCGCGCTCGGAGTGCTGAAGTTCGGATGGTTCAGCATATTGAACGCCTCCAGCCGGAAATCCACCGCCAGGCTCTCGTGGATTGGGAAGATCCGCGAAACCTGCGCATCCACCTGGTATGCCGGCAGACCACGGAACTGGTTTCTGCTGGTATTGCCGAACGTCCCCAGCACCGTATTCAGCGCGAACGCCGCCGGGTTCAGATACTCCCGGTTCGTCTCGCCTGTGGCCGCGCGGTTCGCAATGTGCACATACACCGGCACACCCGGAACCAGGTTCGCACGATCGCTTCCGTTGTCCGTCAGCGATTCGTCCGCACCCTGCGTCACCGTGAACGGCGCGCCGCTCAAAACATGCACCAGCGGCGCAAACTCCCAGTTGTCCAGAGCCAGCTTCTCAAACCGGTTCGATAGGTTGAACTCGCTCTTCGCCACCAGGACCACGTTTTCGACGTGCCTGTAATCCGAGCCGCAAGGCCCGTAATCCTGCGCGATATTCTTCGGGTTCGAGACGCCGGTGCCGCTGTAGTCGCCCGACGCATCCACTACGTTCAGGCACTTCGACCAGGTCCAGTTCGCCAGCAGGCTGAAGCTCGACGACAGCCGGTGATTCACCGACGTCACCAGGCCGTTGTAGTTGGCCCACGCGTAGTCCCCAACCAGATTCGACCCCGCGCCGCCGCCCACATAGCCATTGCCCTGCAGCGGATTCGCCACCGTCAGCGCGAACCGCGACTGCTGGTCCGCCGTCGACGAGCAAGGCTGCCCCGCCGCGTACACCGACGCCTTCGCAATCGTGAACACCGACGCCGGACCCGTCTCCGCAATATTGGTGCAGCCCGTCCCGCCTGCGCCCCACACTCCCGGAGTGAAGATCGCATTGCTTATCGGGTACCCCAGCGGCGCGTGGCTCGTCTTGTTCCCAATGTAGTCCAGTTGCACCTGCCAGCCATGCGCAATATCGTGCTGAACGCTGGCCGTCCACTGCGCCGTATTCGAAGGATGAAAATGGTTTGGCAGGAAAATGTACTGGCTCTGCGCCGGGAAGATCGCCGTCGCTGGAGTGGGAAGCTGAGGCGTAGGATACGGACTCACATTGGTCCCACCCGTCTGTCCGCAGCCGTAGCCCGTGCCGCCGAGCAACCACGGATTGCTGAAGCACAACTGGTTCGACGTGTTCGGACTGCTGGCCGTCGCGTACGGTGGGTTCTGCTCGTTGCGTTGCGCGTTGAAGAAGTTCACCTCGTCATACGCTAGCTCAAATCCCGCACGCAACACCCACTTGCCATTGCCCAGCGGGTCGTACGCCAACCCCACGTTCGGCGAGAACTGCCACGGTGAGCTCTGCGTAAACGAAGCGTTCACTCCGGCATCGCCATAGAACAGAGCGCCCGCGGGAGCATTCGAATACACCGTGCTTACCGTGTTCGCCAGGAAGTCCGCCATGTTGAAGACCGTTCCGCGATGAAAATAATCATGCGGATAATACTCCGGCTCCCAGCGCACACCCGCCACCATCGTCAGCCGCGACGTAGCATGCAGCGTGTCCTGCACATACAGGCTCGGAATCGGCGCACGCAGCGCATTCTGCTGCTGCTTGCTTTGCTGGAAAGCGCTCATCGATCCCCACAGGTAGTCCAGGTTTGCATCGCCCGCCGCGCAGGCCGCGCTCCCGCCTACCCCGCATCCCGTCCCCGTCGGCCCGTTCGAGCTGTACAACCCATTGAACGTCTCCGTGCCATTCGACTCGTACGCATTCGAGATATTCAACTGGTTGCGCACATACTCCCCGCCAAACACCAGCTGGTTCTTACCCCGCACCAGGGTCACGTCGTCGTTGCCCGAGAACGCGTTGTCGTTGAAGTGCGAAACCGAGTTGGTCCCGCCGCCGATCGTAAATCCGTGGCTCTTGCCCGAGGTCGAGTTGGTCAACTGCAACCCGTTCGGCACTAGTTGGAACGCTGTAACCCCCAGGGTCCCCAGGTTGATGTCCGCCGGATTGTATCCGCGTTTATTGACCCGCCGCGTCACCGACAGGTGGATCGAATTCACCGTCCGCGAATTCACCGTCCAGTTCTCGCCCAGCGTAATACTCTGCACCCGCTCCACGTTGCCCGACTGCGTCGTGTACAGAATGTTGTTGGGTGAATACGGAGCCGGCGACTGATAGCCGTCCAGGAAGTAGCGCCCATACAGGTTGTTCTTCGCGTTGATCGTGTAATCGACACGCGTCACCAACTGCTTGTCGTTCAGCAGATTCGGAATCGCATACGCCACGTGCCCGCACGCATCCGAGCCGTCCGCCAGCGGAGTAACCTTGGGCAGATAGCCCAGCAGCGCCAACGCCGACGCATTGAACTTCGGACTCGTGCCGGTCGGATACTTGTTGGCCGCCAGCAGCGCGCCCGTCACCGGGTCGTACAGTTGCTCAACGCCCGAACACGTCGTCGCAACTCCAGTGCCGCCACTCGACGTCGGAGCCGGATCGGTGACCGAGAAATCGCCCGCCAGGTTCGCCGCTGTCGGCACATACGCATTCGAAGTCGCGCTCGACGAATCCGACTTCTCAAACTGGTAGCCGACAAAGAAGAACAGCCGGTCCTTGCCGTTGTAGATCTTCGGGAACCATACCGGCCCGCCAAAGGTAAACCCATACTGATTCTGGTGCAGCGTGTCCTTCGCCGTGCACGTCGTCTTCGGCGCAACCGGCGTGCAGGTCGAGAAGAAGTTCACCGCGTCGATGAAATTGTTGCGGATAAATTCAAACCCCGAGCCGTGGAACGCATTCCCACCCGACCGCGTCACCACGTTCACCAGCCCGCCCGAATGCAACCCCTCCTGAGCGCCCAGCGCCGTCGATTCCACGCTGAACTGCGTCACCGCGTCCGGGAAAGGAAACGGCAGATTGCTGTTCGCCATCCAGTCGTTGTTGTCGCCGCCATCCAGCTTCCACGTCGTGGTGTTCCCGCTGCCGCCCGCAATCGACACCGAGATCGCAGCATACGAGTACTTGCTGCCCGTAAAGTCTCCGCCCGGAGCCGGCGCCGATCCGCCCGAAAGCGTGATCAGGCCGGTCATCTGCCGCCCGTTCAGAGGCATCTCCGTCACCGCCGTCTGGTCGATCGTCTGCTTGAACGACGCATCCTCGGTCTGCAGCGCCAACTGCTCCGACTTCACTTCAACCTTCTCCGTCTGCGCGCCCACCGTCATCTTCACGTTGATCGAGATGCTGCTGCCCACCTCCAGCACAATACCCGTCTGCTGGTACGTCTCGAATCCCTTCTCCGAAACGCCAATCGAATACGTCCCGATGCTGATGTCCGGGAACACATACACGCCGCTCGAATCCGTCTTCGCCGCCTGCGCCACTCCCGTCGTCTCACTGGTCACCGTCACCTGGGCATTGGCGATCACCGCGCCCGTGGCGTCCGTCACCGTGCCCTGAATGTTGCCGGCTCCCGCAATCTGCGCGTGCGCTGAAGGCGCGGCGAGAAGGAAAAACACCGCCGAAACCAGCCCCAGGCCTGCGAACCGCCGAATCTTGGATAGAACTTCGTTCATAACAGCCTCCGAAAATGGATACATAGTGAGTTGTTCCTTGCAATCCGCCCTTGGGTGGACGGTATTGGTCAAACCTCTTCGTCCCCTCCGGCCCGCGCGGGTCGAACTCCTCTGCACGCCGCAAAACCGGATAGGTACTACTCCAGTGACAACAGATCACGTACTTTTCAAACCGACTGAGATTGCGCCTTCGACACGTTTTCTGTCAAGGAAAAGATTTGCGGTATTTTCAACAGGGGAATCTACCCCGCCACCGGACCGACCAATGTTCCCCCGTCACACCCGGCACAACCGCTTCCCCAAAACGCGGATTCCCGCCTTCCAACCCCGCCCCAGAAACACCCCTACCCCCAAAAGGTGTCAACCCCCACCCCACCCACACTGCCCCCAACTCGTTCAATCCAAACAACAAATCACCTCGCCAGGAGTGCCGTTGGGTTTTGCCCAATCCGGTACACTGGAAGTGTAAAGATAAAAAAGAAGGAAGCCCGGCGAACTTTGAGCCGGGCTTTCCCATTTAACCGTCCGTTCCTTTGCCTTACCGCGGACCGCTTACCACCGATCATTGCCGGCAGGTCCGGACCTAACTCGTTTCAATGGATCAAAACCCCGGGAGGGGGTACCTCATGCCACAGTCAACCGATCTCGTCACCGTCACCCAGAAGCGCTTCCGCTGCCGCCACGTCCACGCCGCCGGACACCAGTGCGGCTCGCCCGCCCTCCGCCACGAAGAGTTCTGCTACTTCCACCACACCACCCGCAGGCCCATGCCCCGCACGGGCAAATACAAATATCTCGACGCCGCCGAACCTTTCGCCCTCCCCATCGTCGAGGACCACGCCTCCGCCCTCTCCGTCGCCGCGCAGATCCTCTGCCGCATCGCCTCCAATGACCTCGACCCCGCCCGCGCCGGCACCATGCTCTACAACCTGCAGATCCTATCCACCCTGATCTCGCGCGCATCCCAGGCCGCCAGCGCCGATCCCACCCCGCCGTCCACGCCCCAACCCACCGTCCCCGAACTCGTCGACGACGAAACCCACGGCCCCATAGCCCCCATCACAGAACTCCCGCCCGACCCACAGGCAGAGCCGGGCCTCGTGAGCGAGCAGCCGGACATCATGAGCGAACAGCCGGGCCTCGTGAGCGAGCCGCCGTCCCCCGCCCAGGAAGCGGTCCTCCCCGCCGAGCTTGCTCGCTGGAGTGGGGAATCAAATGACCCCGAAGTCCTCGAACCTGCCTCGAACGCCGGAACCATTCCGCCTCAACCACCTGCAACCAGCAACGAAGAACGGCCCCCGAAGTCGTAGAACGAACCACGGACAACGTAGAACGTAGAACGGACAACGAACTCCCCACCCTCCAGGCCAGCGCGTCCCAAATCTTAGACCCGCGAACCCCGAACCCGCCCCTCACTCCGGCGCAGTCTCGGCCGTCGCGGCGCTCGGCCCCGACTCGTTCCCCGCGGTGCTCACCGCCGTCACCCGGTACTCGTACCGATGTCCCGCCAGCACCGTCGCGTCGCGATACGCCGCCCCGGTCACCGGCTCCGGCGTAATCGTCTCCCACCGGTTCGAGTGGTCCGCCAAAGCCTCGCGCCGGTACACCCGGTACCCCGCCACCCGCGGCTCAACATCCGGCTCCCACGAAAGATCGATGGCCGGCTTTTGCTCCGCGCCCACAAACCCCGGAACCGCAACCAGCCCTTGCGGAACCTCGGGCGGAAACACATCCCGCACCGTAAGCGAAATCGCCGCCGAAGCTGCGCTGCGCGACTCGAGCTTCTGTCCGCCGATCGTCTCCACCAGCACCTGCTGCGCCGTGTAGCTGTACTCGCTGCCAATCGCCGCCGTCCGGTCGATGGTTCCGCCTGCGTCCACATTGCCGGCATCGAAGCGCACCTGTGCGGGCGCCTTCGAACTGCCCGGCAAGCCGCCTTTGGGCGCTGAAGCAGGAACCGCCGCCGGAGCTGACAACGCGGTGCGGATCAGCTCCACCGAGCTCGAGAGCATCTTCGGAAGTGCCTCGGGGTGTTCGCTTAGGTTGGAATCGGCCGGCGCCGCAGCTTCGCGCTTCCATTCGAGCACGACGCCGGCCTTGGTCACGTGGCCTGTGAAGCCGCCAACCACGCCCGGCGCAACGCCTGCCGCGGCGAACGCCGCACCCGAAGGCCCAGCCGCTCGCCCCGCCGAGTTCAGCAGTTCCACGCGGTACGCCAACAGCCGCGCCGGACCCGTCGTCAGCTCTGCCGGCAGCGTGTCCGTCGCCTCCGACGCGCCCGCCGTCACCGCTACGCGCGCAACCGGCACGCACGCTGTCTTCGCCGAAATTCGCACCGCATTCGCACCGGCCAGGTCACGGCAGATCACCGCCGTCACCGGCCCCTTGATCGCCAGCTTGTCCGTCGTCTGCGTCGGAGTCGTCCAGTCGAGCCGCACCGCATCGCCTACGCGCACCGCCCTGATTCCAGCACCCGACACAACCTGCGGCAGATTCAGCGTCGGCGGCAGCGGATTCGCCGGGCTGGCGCATCCATTCAAAATCGCGCCCGCAGCTACAAAGCTGAATAGCCATGCAGCGCCGCCGTCCGCACCCGGCCAGCGCCCGTCGAGCCGTCTTTTGTCCCAACTATGCATCCAAACAGAGGCTATAGCATTTCCACCGCCGGCGTGACGCGGGAGACACAATCCAAAATGTTTTCAAAAACGTACATCGTTTGACCGGATTCAAACATCAATTGACTGGATAAAAAAAATGGCAACCCAATCGATCCTCCCCGCGAGTCCGTCCCGGCCAGCAAAAGCGCGCCCGGCAATTCACGCCCTGCCCGAGCCTTCCACCGGGGTGCAGATCGACGGCGAAGCAGCTGAATCCGTCATCGCCGAGAAGCGCATCGGCGAGCGCATCAAGCATCTGCGCCTGAAGAAATCCATGGGCCTGGTCGAACTCGGCCGCCACACCGGCCTCTCCGCCAGCTTCCTCTCGCAGCTCGAGACTGGCCGCGTCGTGCCCACCCTGCGCAATCTGGCCCGCATCGCCATGGTCTTCTCCAAGGACCTCAATTACTTCTTCGAGCCCGAACCGCTCACCCTCTTCCGCATCCATCGCGGCAAAGAGCGCGTCCGCCTGCCCCAGTCCGGCGTCGCCGACCCAGCCTACTTCTTCGAGTCGCTCGGCTACCTCGTTCCAGACCGCCAGCTCGACCCCTACTTCGCCGAGTTCCTTCCGTCGAAACCCGGCCAGACGCCGCGCGCCCACCAGCACTTCGGCTGCGAGTTCCTTTACCTGCTCTCGGGCTCGCTCGCCGTCCGCCACGGAGTCGAAATTCACTCAGTCGAGCAGGGCGACGCGATCTACTTCGACGCATCCACCACCCACAGCTACGAGTGCTTGGGCGAGACTCCCGCAACCGCGCTCATCGTCACCCTGCAGCAGCCCCTCGCCGCCAACCCCGGCGGCCAGCGGCCCAGCCAGCTCCCGGCGCAGCTCGCCCGCAACCCACGCAGCCTGCCCGCCGCCGCACCCGCCCGCTCCGCCGAAACCCGCATCGTCCCCAAAGCCGGATAACACCGTCACATCGGCATATCGGACGGCATCTTCATGCCAGGAGGCATCTGCATGGGCTTGGCGTCGTGGTCCATCCCGTGCTTGTCGTCCATTCCTGCAGCCCAGATCTTCGCGGGGTCGGTCTCGTACGGGTAAACGTGGACCATCCAGCCGAATACGTGCTTGATGAAGGTGCCGCCGGCAGCCTCGCAGTCCGAAGCCGTCGCGATCGAACCCTGCATCCCGAACTTCGCGCTCGGGCCAAATATCTCAGCCCGTTTGCCGGCTGGCGGGACGCAGAAATTGCTATGCAGATGCCAGCGCGCAATCGAGAGCGGCACGCGCGCATTCAACTCGTCCGTCGTCGCGCGGTAGGGCGCGGTATACATCACGCCTACCAGTTTGTAGCCCGGTTCTCCGCCAGCCTTCGCCGCCGGCACGCGCTCGTACAGCAGCGAGGTCGGCCGTGCAGGATCGAAGCGGAACTGCTCCGCCACTGCCGCGCGGCTCTGAGTGAAGTGGTATACATCCTGCTTGAGCTCGGGATGGAAGATCGCGTAACCGTCGGCGAGCGCTTTGCGGTAGTCGGTGTACTGGTCCGCAAATGTACGCGCGGCCGCCACAATCGCATCCGCGCGCGCCTGATCGCCCGGCTGGACAGGACGCAACTCAGTCATCGTCATGTGAGCGCTCATCCCGTGCATCTCCCCATCGGCCCCGCGAACCGGCGCTGGATGCACCAGCATCAGCAGCACCAGGACACTTGCCGCCGCGACAATGGTTTGAAGAAATCGGAATTTCGGTGAACGCATAGGGATCCCCCTACCGAATTAACGCAGTTCCGCGGCGAAAGTTCCATCCTCCTTCGCTCGCGTAGCGGGAATTTCGCGCCCGCGAGCTGCATTTGGCTTGAGTCGCGGCGCGGCGCATGCGGTATTGTGGAAGCGTCCGCGTTTCCTCAAAACGCGCAGTAGTATGAGGCTCGAATGAAATCCTGCGGTTCGGTTCTTCTCCTGATGTCGGTCCTGGCAATTCAATCCGCCGGCGCCCAAACCGCGACCACTCCAGCCGCCACGCCGCCCATGGGCTGGAATAGCTGGGACAGCTACGGCCTCACCATCACCGAGGAGCAGTTCCGCGCCAACGTCAAAGTTGAAGTCGACGCCCTGAAGCCCTTCGGCTGGAACTACGCGGTCATCGACGAAGGCTGGTTCTTTTTCAACCCCGAAGACCGCAATAAGCCCGATACGCTGATCTACGCCATCGACGCCAACGGACGCTACGTCCCTGTGCCCGCACGCTTCCCATCCGCCGGCGCCGCCAACACCGCAGGGAACATCAGGCAACAGCTCAACACTCCACCCGACACCAAGTTCCTCCTTTACAACCCTGAGTCGACCAGCTTCAAGCCGCTCGGCGACTGGGTTCATTCGCAGGGCCTCAAGTTCGGCATCCACATCGTGCGCGGCATCCCACGCGTCTCCGTGCAGGGCAATCTGCCCATCGCCAACTCCACCTTCCACGCCACCGACGCAGCCGACACCACCGACGCATGCCCGTGGGACCCGACCAACTGGGGCATCAAGGACAACGCCGCCGGCCAGGCCTGGTACGACTCGCTGCTGGCGCAATACGCCGGCTGGGGCGTCGATCTGCTCAAGGTCGACTGCATCGCCGCGCATCCATACAAGGCCGACGAGATCCGCATGATCCGCAAGGCGATCGACAAAACTGGCCGCCCCATCGTGCTGTCGCTTTCGCCCGGCCCCACTCCGCTGGAAAACGCCGCCGAAGTGGGCAAGCTCGCCAACATGTGGCGCATCTCCGACGACTTCTGGGACTTCTGGGCCAGCCCGAATCCCAGCCAGGGCTATCCCCAGAGCATCCTCGGCCAGTTCACCAAGACCGCGGCCTGGGCTCAATACGCCAGGCCCGGCAACTGGCCTGACGCCGACATGCTTCCGCTCGGCCACATCGGGCCCGTCCCCGGCGAGGGCAAGCCGCGCGATACCCGCTTCACTCCCGCCGAACAGCAGACCTTGCTGACGCTGTGGGCCATGGCGCGCTCGCCGCTGATCCTCGGCGCCAACCTCACGCAGCTCGACGACGCCACGCTGAAGCTGCTGACCAACCGCGACGTGCTGCGCGTCGACCAGACCGCGACCCGCTCCGGCCAGGTGATGCACTCGGGCGACATCATCGCGTGGACGGCCGATCTGCCCGCCGATTCGCCCGACGGCTCCATCGCGCTCGCGCTCTTCAACGCAGGCGACTCGCAGGTCGTCTTCGACACCAGCTTCGAGGCCCTCAACATCGAGGATGGCGCCTACCACGTCAAGGACGCGTGGACCGGCAAGAGCCTCGGCAAACTCAAATCCATCCCCAAGCTCACGCTGGAGCCCCACGCCTGCATCCTCTATCTGCTGAAAAAGTAAGCACATATGAGCCGCATTTCAATTAGGGGCATGCTAATAGGCGGCTTGGTTGATGTTGTCACGTCGACGATATTCGCTTTTGTGTACGCGAGTTGGGTGATTGCAAAGCTAGGCATGGGGGGCGCACCGCTTGATCAAGTCGCCAAGGCGCTCTTAGAAACGCCCATATACCTTGGCTATTTGTCCCTCGGATTCGGCTGTTCGGTCTTGCGAGGTTACATTGCAGCAAGGATCGCGAAGCACGATCAGTCTGTTGAATGGCACGCTCTCTTCGTTCCTCTGCGTTACATTAGGTTTCATAGCAATATTCACCGGGAGTGACCCACATTCACTCGTGGTCAAGTTGCTTTTGCTGATCGCGAGCCCGGTTTGTGCGTTTCTTGGTGGTTATCTCGCGATGATATTCAAACGTGCGGGGTAGCAGTGACAATTCCCGAAGCCGGCAAAACTCAGTGACCACTCAACATAAACCCGCGCAAGCGAAGACAGACCAAGTGCGCTCCGAGCAAGAGCGCGATCGCGAGGGCTATGCGCGGCAGCCGCAGACACCTGAGGAGTTGAGTTGGTTGGAAGCCGATCCGGCGTGGCCCGAAGACGAGACTGCTGAAAGTATTTAGCAAAAAGGACTGCACATGTAGCCCGGGTGGTAGCCTTCTCCTCGTGGAAACACTCGCCATCTCGCCCGCCAACATCGCCTCGCTGATCATCGCCATCAGCTTTGCCGCGGGCCTCAACGTCTACGCTACGGTGTGCACGCTCGGCATCCTGGCGCGGCTCCACTGGGTCGTTCTGCCCGGCGAACTCGGCGCGCTCGCGAACCCCTGGATCATCGCCGTCAGCGCCATCCTCTTCGCGGGCGAGTTCTTCGCCGACAAGATTCCCGGCTTCGACCTGATCTGGAATGCGCTGCACACGTTTATCCGCATTCCCGCCGCCGCGCTGCTGGCCTACGCCGCCAGTTCGCACCTCTCGCCCGAGCAGCAACTGCTGGTCACCTGCGCCGGAGCAGCCATCGCCGCGCTCGCCCACACTTCAAAGACCGCCGCGCGCGTGGTCGTGACGCCCAGCCCCGAGCCGATCTCGAACATCGCCCTCAGCGCCGGCGAGGACGTGTTCGCCATTGCCCTCACCACGCTTGCGACGCGTCACCCCATCGCCGCGGGAACCACTGCGGTCACGCTCAGCGTCCTCCTCATCGCGGCACTCTGGTTCACGGCGACGCGCATCCGCACAGCCTTCCGCCGCTTCTTCGGCACCGAGCCTCGACCGGCCCGGTGACAGAAGCAAGCAGCGGCGAGGCCTTGCGTCGCCTGCAATCGGACGCTCTAGGAGTCCGTATTTTGATTCGGGTTTACTTCCGACCGCGCTGGGTCTTCGCCGTTCGGGTTCAGCATCGCGATCTCGCGCAATAGCAGGTCTGGATGCACCGGCTTTTGCAGCAGGCGAAAATCGTGACCACCCGCCCATGCCTGTATGCCGAACTCGGTCGCAGCCGCCGAGAAGAGCAGAATCCTGCAGTCGGGCCGCACGATTTTCGTCTGAATTGCGAGATCGATTCCGTTCAACTGCGGCATCATCACATCGCTGATCAGCAGATCCGGTTCTACCGTCTGCATGCGCTCCAACGCCCTCAGCGGGTTGGTGAAGCCAAAGACATCGAACCCCTCGCGCCCGAGAATCAGGCCGAGCGAACTCGTAATCATCTCTTCATCATCGACCAGGAAAATTACACTACTCTCGCGTTCCAGCATGCCCTCCGATTTGCACCTCGTGCATCTTTCAAGCCGGGAGAAACTTCCCCTCCCAGCGCAGTTCTTTCGCGGCTACAATTTCGAATCAAAGGCTTTACCGCTGATTCGGCAGACCTATTCATGAATGGTGCAACTCAGCCTCCAAACCGCCCGGCTAACGCCACGAAGGGAGCGCCGGACGAGGTGCGCGTCATCCCGTGCGCGCGGACTTGATCGCACCCAACGCCAGGGAAGCGCGCCATCGTATGATTTGATTTGCAGGTCTCTTCGCCGTACCATCGCCCTCAAGTGGAATCCACGAAAATCAAGTCGAAAGTAATTCCCTCGGCCGACCGAACCTCTGAGTCAGACCGACTCGTCGCGGCGACCATCACCGACGACGACTCAGTATTTGAACTGAAGCTGCGGCCAAGCAAGCTGAGCGAGTTCATCGGCCAGACGAAAGCCAAGGAGCAGCTCGCCATCGCGCTCGAAGCGGCGAAATCGCGCGGCGAGGCGCTCGACCATGTGCTGCTGTTCGGGCCGCCCGGCCTCGGCAAAACGACGCTCGCCACCATCATCGCCAACGAGCTCGAGGTCGGCTTCCAGCAGACCTCCGGCCCGGCGTTGCAGATCCAGGGCGACCTGACCGCCATCCTCACGAATCTCCGAGAGAAGCAGGTGCTGTTTTTAGATGAGATTCACCGGCTCCAGCCCGTGCTCGAAGAAAAACTCTACACCGCGCTCGAGGACTACAAGCTCGACATCATCATCGGCCAGGGCCCGGCCGCGCGCACTCACGTGATGGAGATTCGCCCCTTCACGTTTGTTGCCGCAACGACGCGCCCCGGCCTGCTGTCTTCTCCGTTACGTTCGCGCTTCGGAATCCTGCTGCGACTGGAGTTCTACACCGACGACGAACTCCGCTTCGTTGTGCAGCGCTCCGCCGAGGTGCTCAATGTGCCCATCGACGAGGATGGCGCGGCGGAAATTGCGATGCGCTCGCGCGGCACTCCACGCATCGCCAACCGCCTGCTGCGCCGCGTCCGCGACTTCGCGCAAGTAAGGGCTCAAGGAAAAATCGACCGGGCCACTGCACAAGCTGCGCTTGCCTTACTGGAAGTCGACGCGCACGGCTTCGACGAGCTCGACCGCAGGCTGCTGCGCACCATCATCGAGAAATATGACGGCGGGCCGGTCGGCCTGAACACGCTCGCCGCCGCGCTCGCCGAAGAGGAGGACGCTCTCGAAGAGGTCTACGAACCCTTCCTCATCCAGATCGGCTTCCTCGACCGCACCCCTCGCGGCCGCGTCGCCACGCGCCTCGCGTACGAACACTTAGGCATAGAAATGCCGCGGAAGTACGGCCTGTTTTAGACCCGGTGTTAGAATTCGCGGCGAGACAAGCATCCATGAAAGCCTTCCGTGAAACCCTCGCAGCCGTAGGCCTCTTATCCGCGATCTTCCTCGTCGTCTTCAACTATCGCGAACTTCCGCAGAGAATCCCCACCCACTTCGACGCGTCCGGCGTCGCCAACGGCTGGGGCGATAAGTCATCGCTCTGGGTACTCGTGGGCATCGCCTGTTTCCTATACCTCTTGTTGACGCTCGTGCGATTCCTTCCGCCGAACTCAATGAACATACCTGTTTCGCAGGAGAAGCGCGCCGCAGCCATCCCACTCGCGCTGGCCATGATTGGCTGGCTCAAATTCGAAACCATGTGCATCGTTGCCTTCATCCTCTGGTCCACGGTTGCCGTAGCACAAGGCCAGCGCCAGGGGCTGAGCGCGTGGTTCCTTCCCGTAACATTGGTCGCCGTCTTCGGAACAACTATCTTCTACATCCTGCGAATGAAGAGCCTCAGCGCAACTAACGACAGGCCAACCGAACGAGAATAGACTGGATCGAACTTCTATCCACCCGAGGCATTAATTCTCCGCAGGCTTCTCCAGATGGTCGATCACCACCACATCTACCGGTGCCTTCACCGGCTCCAGCTTCAGGCCTAGTTGTTCCTGAACCGCGGTAAACAGCGACGGCCCCTGCGCCACTCCTGAAGCAGCACTGCCTGCGGTGGCTGCCGCGCTGTCGTCAGGGGTCCATGTCAGATTGAAGTCGTAGCGCCCCGTGAGCCTTGTCTCGTCCACCACCTTGCGGCCCAGGACGTCCGACAAGTCTTCGGCCAGAAACTCCATCATGG
>Ga0302314_10002925_pt1 | contig 31677 bp, 32 predicted proteins | sample III_Palsa_N2_3_FD_200533 | JGI IMG/M metagenome (GOLD analysis project Ga0302314, IMG submission 200533) | Peat permafrost microbial communities from Stordalen Mire near Abisko, Sweden - III_Palsa_N2_3 | ecosystem: Environmental > Terrestrial > Soil > Palsa > Peat permafrost | place: Sweden... | reverse complement strand
AAAGTGAAGATACGCGGAACATGGTTTCACCCTCAGGGTTTGCATCAACGCGTACGCCATCAGTAAGCGTGACTTTAGATCGCCTGTCAACGAAAGGACCAGCGGCCAACCGGTTCCGGCTCACGCCGCTCCGACTGTCTCCAGCTTCGGCACCGCGCGCGACAGGCGTCCGCCGACGCGGATCGGCTCGAAACGGCGGGCGAGGCCGGTGGCCTCGTCGGTCTCCAGGAACACGCCGCACACCGTCGCCGGCCCCTCCGCCGGCCGGTAGCGTCCGCCGGAAATGCGGGTGGTGAAGCGGCGCAACGGCTCTTCCTTCTGGTTGCCGATGACGCTGTCGTAGTCGGCGCAGGCCCCGGCGTCGGTCTGATAGGCCGTGCCGCCCGGCAGGATCTGGCCGTCGGCGGTGGGCACATGGGTATGGGTGCCGACCACCAGGCTGGCGCGGCCGTCGCAGAAATGGCCCATGGCCATCTTCTCGGAGGTGGCCTCGGCGTGCATGTCGACCACGATGGCGTCGGCGGCCTCGCCGAGCGGACAGGCGTCGAGCTCGCCATCCACGGCGGCGAAAGGATCGTCGAGGGCGTCCATGTGCACCCGGCCGAGCAGGCTCACCACCAGCACCCTGCGACCGCGCTCGGTCTCGTAGAGTTGCGCCCCGCAGCCGGGGGCCTGGGCCCGGGGCGGATAGTTCAGCGGCCGCAGCAGCCGGTGCTCGCGCACGATATAGGTGAGCGCTTCCCTCTGGTCCCAGGAATGGTTGCCGAGGGTCAGGCAGTCGGCGCCGGCGGCGAACAGCTCGCGCGCCGTGGCTTCGGTGATGCCGAAGCCGGCGGCGGCGTTCTCGGCGTTGACGACGACGAACTCTAGATCGAGGGCGCGGCGAAGGGCGGGCAAATGCTCGGCGAGGCCGTCGCGGCCGGCTCTGCCCACGACGTCGCCGAAGAAGGCGATACGCATCAAGGATCCTTTCGGGCCTTCCTATAGCCGGAATCCGTCGGAATGGCGCCGAAACCTTGATCGAGAGGATTGCGGTCGCCGGGGTCGCCGGCGCCCAAGTCGGAATTATGTTTCGCAAGATTGATTGATTCCAACATCAATAAAATTGATTGCGAAATTGATTTTATTAATCCATAAGGTGTCACGAAGCATGGAGACGCGAGCATGGGCCAAGGGACGGTGAGCGACTGGCAGGCGCTGACGCGGCTCACCCAGGGCGCGGCGCTCGTCGTTGAGCGCGTGCGGATCGCCGGCGGCGATGTCGCCATCGAGGGCGCGTTCGCGCTGCCGCGCCTGGCGCAGCTGACGCACGAGGATCAGGTGTTCGTGGCCGCATTCCTCGGCGCCCATGGGTCGATCAAGGAAATGGAGCAGGTGTTCGGCGTCAGCTACCCGACCATCAAGGCGCGCCTGACGCGCCTGGCCGCCACCCTCGACCCCATCGAGCGCGACACCACTCCGCCGCGATCCGACGTGTTGGAACGCCTCGAGCGGGGCGAGATTGGCGCCGACGAGGCCGTGCGCCTGCTCAAGGGCGCGTGACCGATTTCCCTTAAATTCAAAGGAGGGTCTGATGAGCGAAGACCGCATGAGGATCTTGAACATGCTGGCGGACGGCAAGATCACCGCCGCCGAGGCGGAGCGCCTGCTGGACGCCCTGGGCGCCACACCACGGCTGGAGACCGCCACAACGGCGGGCGGCGCCGGCCCCAAATACCTGCGCGTGCAGGTCGAGAAGGGGCGCGGCGGCGAGCGCGATCCCAAGCACGTCAATATCCGCGTGCCGCTGCAGTTGCTGCGGGCCGGCGTCCGCCTTCAGGGCATTCTGCCGCCCAAGGCCCGCGCCAGCCTCGCCGAAGCCATGGCCGAACAGGGGGTCGACATAGATCTCGACAAGCTCAAGTCCGGCGAGATCGAGACCTTCATCGCCGCGCTGACCCAGACCTCGATCGACATCGACACTCACGACGGCCGCCAGCGGGTGAAAATCTCCTGCGAATGAAGCCGGTCTAGCCGACCTCGAAATAGCCCCGTTCGGTGAGGATGGCGTCCAGCCGCTGATCGTGCGCCTCGCGCGGAACGGTCTCGATTTCCTGGCCGGCGAAGGCCAGGCCGACGACGAAGATCGGCCCCGCCGAGCGCAGGGCCGCCAGGGTGCGGTCGAAATAGCCGCCGCCCTGGCCGACGCGGCCGCCCGTGCGATCGAAGGCCAGCAGGGGGGCTATGATCACGTCGGGCGCCGCGACGCCGCGCAATTCCGTCGGCGCGGCTAGGCCGAGGGCGTCGGGCGCCAGCGGATCGCCCTCTCGCCAGAGCCGGAAGACCAGCGGCGCGCCCACCGCCGTCACCGTGGGCAGGGTGAGTTGCGCGCCGGCCGCCGCGAGCCGCCTCATCAAGGGCCAGGGGTCGAGCTCCGCGCCGATCGGCCGATAGCCGGCGACGATGTGGATACGGTCGATCAGAGCCTGCGGAAAACGGGCGGCCGCCTCATGCGCCGCATGCGGATTTTCGCGCGACAGCAAGGCGCGGCGGCGACGCATTCGCCTTCGCAAACCCGCCTTATCGAGAATCGCCACCGCCTAGCTTAGGGTGGCGGCGCCGCGAGAGCCGTGGAGGCGGTTAAAATCCCCTCGGACCTGGTAGACCAGGTGGGCGTCGTGTGCCCGGGACCACGATCCCGGCCAGGGACAACTCCCTTGCGAAGCGATTAAGGTCCCCGGGATTAAGTTGCCTCCGACGAGGGCCGCAGCAGACCCGCCGGGGACTAACGTAGGGCGCGACGGGCCGGGACTCAAGGCCGCGCGGCGATGGCGTCGATCTTCTTGACCACGGACTCGATCGCCGAAACGGCGCGGGAATCGGCGATGTCGAGCAGCGCGCGCACCCGCGCGACCTCCGCCTCGGCGGCGTTCAGGCGCGCTTCGAGGTTCGCCCCCTCGTCGGCCAGCATGAGCGCGCCCATCAGCATCAGGCGCGTCTCGCCGAGCGCCGCGCCGACGTCGCCGACCGCGCGAACCCGCTCGTCGAGCGCGGCCGCAAGCGACTTCAGCCGCGGCTCCTCGCCGTCCTCGCAACCGACGAGGTAGGGCTTGCCGTTGATGTGAACGGTGAGCTGGGCCATGTCAGCCGGCCTCGGTCTGGAGTTGCGCGCGCAGTTCGGCGACCGCCTTGGCCAGCGCCTCGGACGCCTGGGCGGCCGCCTCCTCCAGCTCGCGCTCGCGGGCGCGAGCGGCGTCGAGGTCGGCGGCGAGCTTGGTGCGGTCCTGGTCGAACAGGCCGCCGGCCTGGGCGCCCGCCTCGGCCATGCGCTTGGCCAGGCGCTGTTCGAGCATGCTGACAGCCCGGTCGAGCTTCTGCACCGCGGCTTCCAGCCGACCCCCCTGACCTGCTTCAGCCTTCATGCCGCTCGCTCCAGGCCCCTCGCCGAACCTGTTCTACAGGCGGTGCGCGGCGGGCGCCAAGCGCATTGCTTGACCCTTGCCGCGACGCGTGCGAGGCGGCGCATCACTCCCGCGCCTGTCGCATTTTTGTCGCCGAGTTCTCCATGCCCGTCTCTCCCCTGACCATGGCCAACGCCATCCGGGTCCTCGCCATGGATGCGGTGCACAAGGCGAAATCCGGCCACCAGGGCATGCCGCTCGGCATGGCCGACGTCGCCACGGTGCTGTGGACCAAGTTCCTCAAATACGACGCCCGGGACCCGCACTGGCCGGATCGTGACCGCTTCGTCCTCTCCGCTGGCCACGGCTCGATGCTGATCTACGCCCTGCTGCATCTGACCGGCTTCGAGGCGGTGACCATGGCGGAGATCGAGGCCTTCCGCCAATGGGGCTCGAAGACGCCGGGCCATCCGGAATACGGTCACACGCTGGGTGTGGAGACCACAACCGGGCCCCTGGGCCAGGGCTTGGCCACCGCCGTCGGCATGGCCATCGCCGAGCGCGGCATGGCCGCCCGCTATGGCGAGAGCCTCGTCGACCACCGCACCTGGGTGATCGCCGGCGACGGCTGCCTGATGGAGGGCGTCAGCCACGAGGCCATTCACCTCGCCGGCCGACTGAAGCTGTCGCGCCTGACCGTGCTCTTCGACGACAACGACACCACCATCGACGGCCGCGCCACCATCGCCGAGACCGGCGATCAGGTGCTGCGCTTCAAGGCCGCCGGCTGGGCGGTCAAGTGCGTGGATGGCCACGACTACCCGGCCATCGCCGCCGCCCTGCGCTGGGCCACGCGCCAGGACCGGCCCTCGATGATCGCCTGCAGGACGCACATCAACCGCGGCGCCGGGCCGATGGAGGGCGATCCGCACGGCCACGGCTACTCCCTGTTCGACAAGGAGATCGCCGTCGCGCGTGAGGCCCTGGGCTGGCCCTGGCCGCCGTTCCAGATCCCCCAGGATATAGCTCAGGCCTGGCGCAAGGCCGGTCGGCGCGGCGGCGCGGCGCGGCGGGCGTGGACGGCGCGTCTGGGCGCCTCGACCCACAAGGCCGATTTCCTGCGCGCCGAGCGCGGCGACCTGCCGGAGGGCGCCTTCGAGACGCTGGACAAGGCCTTCGAGCGCGTGCTCGCCGAGCCGCCGGTGAACGCCACCCGCGCCCATTCCGGCGCGGCGCTGGCCGAACTCATCCCCGCCATTCCCGAGATGATCGGCGGCTCGGCCGACCTCACCGGCTCCAACAACACTATCGTCAAAGGCATGGCGACGTTCGACGCGCCCGACTACGCCGGCCGCTACGTCCACTACGGCGTGCGCGAGTTCGGCATGGCCGCGGCGATGAACGGCATGGCCCTGCACGGCGGGGTCATCCCCTATTCCGGGACCTTCCTGGTCTTTTCCGACTACAGCCGCCCGGCGATCCGCCTGGGCGCTTTGATGGGTATTCGGGTCATCCACGTCATGACCCACGATTCCATCGGCGTCGGCGAAGACGGGCCGACGCACCAACCGGTGGAGCACCTGGCGTCGCTCCGCGCCATGCCCAACCTGCTGGTCTTCCGCCCTGCCGACGCCGCCGAAGCTTATCAATGCTGGAAGCTGGCGCTTCTGGAGCGGCGCGCGCCTTCGATCATGGCCCTGTCGCGCCAGAAGACGCCGGCCGTATGTGTCGGCCGTGCGCCGGACGTCGCCCGCGGCGCCTATGAACTGGCGCCCGCCGATGGCGAGGCAAAGGTGACCATCTTCTCCACCGGAACCGAAGTCGCCATCGCCGTGGCCGCCCGCGATCTGCTGCAGTCCGACGGCGTCCCGACGCGCGTCGTCTCCGCGCCGTGCTGGGAAGTGTTCGACCGCCAGGACGATACTTACCGGGCGGCCGTGATCGGCGCCGCCCCGGTGCGCATCGCGGTGGAAGCGGGCGTGCGCCAGGGTTGGGACCGATTCATCGGCGAGCACGGCCTCTTCGTCGGCATGGCCGGCTTCGGCGCCTCGGCCCCCGCCGAGCGGCTGTACAAGGAATTCGGCATCACGGCGGAAGCCGTGACGGCCGCCGCGCGGAAGGCCCTGGGCTGAGCACACGCCCTTGACTTGAGCGTCCCGGACCGCGAAACGGCGCGCCATCCCACGTGAAATAAGAGGAACCGCCGCCATGACTGTCCGCGTCGCGATCAACGGCTTTGGCCGCATCGGACGCCTTGTCCTGCGCTCGATCGTCGAGCACGGCCGGCGGGACATCGAGGTGGTGGCGATCAACGACCTGGGACCGGTGGAGACCAACGCCCACCTGCTCCGCTACGACTCCGTGCACGGCCGCTTTCCGGGCGTCGTCTCGGTGGACGGCGACAGCCTCGATGTCGGCCTGGGCCCGATCAGGGTCACGGCCATCCGCGAGCCGGCCAAGCTGCCGCACAAGGACATGGGCGTCGATATCGCGCTCGAATGCACCGGCCTCTTCACCTCGCGCGACGCGGCGGCGGCGCACCTGGAGGCGGGCGCGCGCAAGGTGCTGGTGTCGGCCCCCTGCGATGGCGCCGACAAGACCATCGTCTTCGGCGTCAATCACGACAGCCTGACCGGTAAGGATCTGGTGGTCTCGAACGGCTCATGCACCACCAACTGCCTGGCGCCGACGGCCAAGGTGCTGCTCGACCTCTGCGGCATCGAGCGCGGCTATATGACCACGGTGCACGCCTACACCTCCGATCAGCCGACGCAGGACACCCTGCATCGCGACCTCTACCGGGCGCGGGCGGCGGCGCTGTCGATGATCCCCACCTCCACCGGCGCGGCCAAGGCCCTCGGCCTGGTGCTGCCGGAACTGGCCGGCAAGCTGGACGGCTCCTCCATCCGGGTGCCGACGGCCAATGTCTCGGTGGTCGACCTCAAGGTCGTGCCCGGCCGGTCGGTGACCAAGGACGAGATCAATGAGGCGATGAGCGCGGCCGCCGCGAAGGGCCCGCTGCGCGGCGTGCTGCATGTGACCAATGAACCGCTGGTCTCCAGCGACCTCAACCACATCGCCGCCTCGGCCACGGTCGCCTTGCCCCAGACGCAGGTGATCGAGGGCCAGCTCGTCCGCGTGCTGTCTTGGTACGACAACGAATGGGGCTTCTCCACCCGCATGGCCGACGTCGCCCTGGCCATGGCCGCGATCGCCTGACGTGGCCTTCCGCACCCTCGAGGGCGTGGAGCTGAAGGGTCGACGGGCCCTGGTGCGGGTCGACTTCAACACGCCGATGGCGGGCGGCCGGGTCTCCGACGACACTCGCCTGCGTTCGGCCCTGCCCACCATCGCTCGCCTGCGCGACGGCGGGGCGAAGGTGATCCTGATGGCCCATTTCGACCGACCCAAGGGCCAGCGGGTCGAGAGCATGAGCCTGCGTCCCGTCGTCGCCCCGCTGGCGGCGCTGATTGGCGCGCCGGTCGCCTTCGCCGACGGCTGCGTGGGCGAGAGCGCCGCCAAGGCCGTGGCGTCCATGGCCGACGGCGAGGTGGTGCTGCTGGAAAACCTGCGTTTCCATCCGGGGGAAGAGGTCAACGATCCGGCCTTCGCACGCGCCCTGGCCGCGAATGGCGACCTCTATGTCGACGACGCTTTCTCCGCCGCCCACCGCGCCCACGCCTCAACCGAGGCCATCGCCCGCCTGTTGCCGGCCTATGCCGGCGAGGCCATGCGCGCGGAGTTGCACGCGCTCGACGCCGCTCTAGGACACTCCAAGCGCCCGGTGCTGGGTGTGGTCGGCGGCTCCAAGGTCTCCACCAAGCTCGATCTGCTGCGCAACCTGATCGGCAAGCTCGACCAGCTCGCCATCGGCGGCGGCATGGCCAACACCTTCCTGGCCGCCCAGGGCTGGGAGGTCGCCGCCTCCTATTGCGAGCACGATCTGACCGATACCGCGCGGGACATCATCGATGCGGCGGCGATCGGCGGCTGCGAGCTGCTGCTGCCCATCGACATCGTGGTCGCGGAAAGGGCCGCGCCCGGCGAGGCCGCCCGCGTGCGCAAATTGGGCGAGATCGACGACAACGAGCGCATTCTCGACGCCGGCCCGAAGACCATCGCCCGGCTCGAGGCGGCCATGGACCGCGCCGCGACGCTCGTCTGGAACGGTCCGCTCGGCGTCTTCGAGACGCCGCCTTTCGACCATGCGACGGTGGCCGCCGCTCGCCATGCCGCGGCGCGCGCCAAAGCCGGCCGGCTGATCGCGGTCGCCGGCGGCGGCGACACGGTCGCGGCCCTCAAGCACGCCGGCGTGGTCGACGATTTCACCTTCGTCTCGACGGCCGGCGGCGCCTTCCTGGAATGGCTGGAAGGCAAGACCCTGCCGGGCGTCGCGGCCTTGGAGGCCTGAGCCTCGGGGTGTAGTCGACTCCTCCAGGGAGAAGCCGCTCATGTCGCTGGGTCTCGGCCGGTTCGCCTACACCAAGGGCCTGCATGATCTCGGGAACGGCGGCTACGCCTGGCTGCAGCCGGACGGCGGCTGGGGTTGGTCCAACGCCGGACTGATCGTGGATCAGGGCCAGTCCCTGCTGGTCGACACCCTGTTCGACGTGCCGCTCACCCGCGACATGCTGGCGGCGATGAAGGCGGCCGAGCCCAAGGCGGCGGCCACGATCGATGTGCTGGTCAACACCCACCACAACGGCGATCACTGCTACGGCAACGAATGCTGCGAGGGGGCGGAGATCATCGCCCACACCCTCGCCCGGGAAGCCATGGTCCGGGAGGGGCCGGAACGCTTGGCGACGCTGATGGAGGCGGCGCCGAAGATGGGTGAAGCGGGCGCCTACTTCGAGCGCATCTTCGGGGCCTTCGACTTCAAGGGTGTCACCCAGACTCTGCCGACCACCGTCTTCGAGACCGAGCTCACCCGCACGGTCGGCGACAAGACCGTCCACATCCTGCACGTCGGCCCGGCGCACACGCCCGGCGACGCCTTGGTTCATGTGCCGGACGACAAGGTGGTCTTCACCGGTGACATCCTGTTCATCGAAGGCCATCCGATCATGTGGGAAGGGCCGGTGGGCAACTGGATCGGCGCCTGCGACCGGATCCTGGCCATGGACGTGGAGACGGTCGTCCCAGGTCACGGGCCGATCACCGACAAGCGGGGCGTGGCGGCGGTGCGCGACTATCTCGTCTACACCCGCGACGAAGCCCGCAAGCGCTTCGACGCCGGTCTCGGCGCCTTCGACGCCGCCCGCGACATCGACATGAGCCATTACGACAGCTGGGGCGACGGCGAACGCATCGTGGTCAATGTGGCGAGCCTCTATCGGGAATTCTCGGGCGGAGGGCCCCACGCCGACATCGCCACCCTGTTCGGCCAGATGGCGACGCTCGCCCAGCGCTGACCCCCGCGGCTTTGCAACCACGAACGCCCAAGGGTAAAGACGGCCTCACAAGAGCTGGAAGAGCCCAAGGGGTATCGACGATGGCGCGCATCACGCTGCGACAGTTGCTGGATCACGCTGCGGAGCACGACTACGGCGTGCCGGCGTTCAACATCAACAACATGGAGCAAGGCCTGGCGATCATGGAGGCCGCCGTCGCCGTGGGTGCGCCGGTGATCATCCAGGCCAGCCGCGGGGCGCGCAGCTACGCCAACGACATCGTGCTCTCGGGCCTCATCGACTCCCTGGTCAAGCTCTACCCCGACACGCCGCTGTGCATGCACCAGGATCACGGCAACAGCGAAGCCACCTGCGCCACGGCCATCCAGTACGGCTTCACCAGCGTGATGATGGACGGCAGCCTGGAGGCCGACGCCAAGACCGTCGCCTCCTACGACTACAATGTGCGGGTCACCCGCCACGTCGTCGATATGGCCCACTGGATCGGCGCCTCGGTGGAGGGTGAGATCGGCGTGCTGGGCAGCCTGGAGACGGGCATGGGCGACAAGGAGGACGGTCACGGCGCCGAGGGCAAACTCACCCACGACCAGCTGCTTACCGACCCGGCCCAGGCTGTGGACTTCGTGCGCGCCACCGAGGTCGACGCCCTGGCCATCGCCATGGGCACCAGCCACGGCGCCTATAAGTTCAGCCGCCGGCCCGACGGCTCGGTCCTGGCCATGGAGGTGATCGAGGAGGTGCACAAGCGCCTGCCCAACACCCACCTCGTCATGCACGGCTCGTCCACGGTGCCGCAGGAGCTGCAGGACATCATCAACCAGTACGGCGGGGCCATTCCCCAGACCTGGGGCGTGCCGATTGAGGAGATCCAGCGCGGTATCCGCCACGGCGTGCGCAAGATAAACGTCGACACCGACAATCGGCTGGCCATGACCGGCGCGATCCGCAAGGTGCTGATGGAGGACCCGGCCGAATTCGATCCGCGCAAATATCTGAAGCCGGCGCTCGAGGCGATGCGGGCGGTGTGCCGCGCCAGGTTCGAGGAGTTCGGCGCCGCCGGCTGGGCCGACAAGATCAAGCCCCTGCCGATGTCGGTGATGGCCAAGCGCTACGCCGCCGGCGAGCTCGCCCCGAAGTTCGCCCGGACGCTCGAACCGGCGGAGTAGCCGCTCACCAGAGCCGGCTAACCCCGGCGGCTTCAAAGAGCCGCTCGTTGGAAACCAGCGTCAGTCCCTCGATCAGCGACTGGGCGATGAGCAGGCGGTCGAAGGGATCGCGGTGGTCGATGGGCAGACTACCCGCCAGCTGCGCATGGCGCAGTGAGATCGGCAGCCCTTCGAAACCGAACTCCAGAATTGAAGCTTCGAAGTCGCCGACGATCTCATCAGCTTCGGGAAGCTTGCCCAGGCGATGCTTCATGGTGACCTCGATCGCGGACACCGCGCTTACGAGGACAACGGAGGTCTCGTCCTCAATCTGAGCGCGCGTTCGCCTCGACAGCTTCGGGTCGCCCGCCAGAAACCAGATCAGCGCATGGGTATCGAGCAGGAGTCTCAATCGCTCCCGCCCTCCCACAGGGCCAATTCTTCTTCAGGCAGCGGTTCAAAGAACGCATCCGTCAGCGCAATCTTGCCTTTGAGAGCGCCGAAGACACGCTTCTTCCTCGCCGGCTCGACGGGTGTGAGCTTGACCACCGGCTTAGCGCCGCGCGCGATGATCACCTCCTCGCCCTCGAGCGCGGCGGCGATCAGCTTGGAGAGCTGAGTCTTAGCCTGATGGACCGTGAAGATCATGGCGCTTAGCTAACTCCCTAGCTAACCCTTGGTCAAGCCGATGCGGTGTCGAAAATTGCGGCGCGCGACGACGGAATATAGTATCGTCGCGCCATGGAAGCGATCCTGCTCTCGCGGTTGCAGTTCGCCTTCACCATCGCGTTTCACATCATCTTCCCCTCGTTCACCATCGGCCTGGCGAGCTATCTCGCCGTGCTGGAAGGCTTGTGGCTGGCGACCAAGCGAGAGGCGTTCCAGCGGCTCTACTTGTTCTGGCTCAAGATCTTCGCCCTCTCCTTCGGCATGGGCGTCGTGACCGGCGTGGTCATGAGCTACGAATTCGGGACCAACTGGAGCGTATTTTCGCGGTTCGCCGCGCCGGTGATCGGGCCGATGCTGGCCTTCGAGGTGCTGACCGCCTTCTTCCTGGAGTCCAGCTTCCTGGGCGTCATGCTCCTGGGTTGGAAGCGCGTGGGGCCCGGCCTGCACTTCACGGCCACCTGCCTGGTGGCGATCGGCACTCTGATCTCGGCCGTCTGGATCATCGCCGCCAACAGCTTCATGCAGACGCCGGCCGGGTTCGCGCTCGGATCGGACGGCCGGCTGGTCGCCACAAGCTGGATCGCCGCGATCTTCAATCCCTCGTTTCCCGAGCGCTTCGCCCACATGGTTCTGGCGGCCTATCTGGTCACCGCCCTGGCGGTCGGCGCGGCCAGCGCCTTCATCCTGCTGAACGACAAGGATCAGCCGGAGAGCCGCGTCGCCCTGCGCATGGCCATCGGCATGTTCGCCGTCATCGCGCCGCTGCAACTCTTCGTGGGCGATTACGCCGGCAAACACATCCGCACCGACCAGCCGAGCAAGCTGGCCGCCATCGAAGCCTTTTGGGAGACCAAGGCCGGCCAGCCCTTCCACATCGTCGCGTGGCCCGACCGCAAGATCGCCGGCAACCGCTTCGAGGTCTCGATTCCCAAGCTTGGCAGCCTGATCACCGCCGGCGACGCCAACGCCACGGTGACCGGCCTCAAGGCCTTCGCGCCGGAAGATCGGCCGCCAGTGTTCATCGTCTTTTGGGCGTTCCGAGTGATGGTCGGCCTGGGTCTGGCGATGATCGGCCTGGGGCTATGGGGCGCCTGGCTCACCTTGCGGGGTGGGCCTGAACGATCACGCCTGTTCCTGAAGGCCGCGGTGGTCATGGGACCGGCAGGTTTCGTGGCTGTCATCGCCGGCTGGACCGTGGCCGAGGTCGGCCGCCAGCCGTGGGTGATCTGGCGGGTGATGCGCACAGCCGCCGGCGTCTCGCCGGTGAGCGCCCATCAGGTCTCCGCCTCCCTGCTGGGATTCCTCGTCGTCTACGCCGTGATCTTCGCCGCCGGCGTCCTCTACATCCTGCGGCTGATGGCCCAGGGGCCCGCCGTCCAGGCCGCACCCGACACTGCCGATCGCGCGCCCGGCTCGCCTCTGGGCTTCGCCCCGCCGGAGCCATGACATGAACGGCCTCGATCTTCCCCTGATCGCAGTCGTCGTCATCGCCGCGGCCGTGCTTCTCTACGTCCTGCTGGACGGCTTCGACCTCGGCGTCGGCATACTCTTCCCGCTGGCCCGCTCGCCCGCCGACCGCGATGTGATGATGGCCGCCATCGCCCCCTACTGGGACGGCAACGAGACCTGGTTGGTCCTGGGCGGTGGCGGCCTCTTCGCCCTGTTCCCGGGCGCCTACGCCATCCTGATGCCGGCCTTCTACCTGCCCGTGATGGGCATGCTCCTGGCCCTCATCCTGCGTGGCGTGGCCTTCGAGTTCCGCCTGCACGGGCGGCGGCGCGGCAAGCGCCTTTGGACCATCGCCTTCGCGGCCGGCTCGACGGGCGCGGCTTTCGCCCAGGGTCTCGTCCTCGGGGGTTTCGTCCAGGGCGTGAAATCGGCGGATGGCGCCTTCGCCGGCGGGCCGGTCGACTGGGCGACGCCCTACAGCTTGCTGACCGCGGTCGGCCTGGTCGCCGGCTACGCCCTGCTGGGCGCCGCCTGGCTGATGGTCAAGAGCCGCGACGCCCTGCACGGCGATGCGCGGCGATGGGCTGGGGCGGCGGCCGTGGCCGTCGTCGCCCTGCTGGCGGCGGTGAGCCTCGCCACCCTCGGCGTCGACGTCAAGGTCGCCGCGCGCTGGGGACTGGCGGGCGGCGCGATCAACTGGGCGCATCTGGCGCCGCGCTTGCCCATCCCGGCGCTCGGCGCGGTTGGACTGGCGCTCGTCTGGCTGGGGCTGCGGCGCGGATCGCATTTCCTGCCCTTCGCGGGCGCCTTGGTCGTGTTTCTATCGGGATACCTTGGGCTAGCCGCCAGCGTCTTCCCGGCCATCGTCCCCTATGGCGTCAGCTTCCGCGACGCAGCCAACACGCCAGGCGCCGTCGCTTTCGTGCTTGTCGGAGTGGCCGTCATGCTGCCCCTCGTCCTCGGCTACACCGCGTTCGTCTACTGGCTGTTCCGAGGCAAGGTCGCGAGCGATGCCGGTCATCATTGAGGGTCCGCCGGGGCCCGGCGATCCGCCGCGCTCGCTGGGTCGCCGCCTCGCCTGGTTCGCCGGCATCGCCGTCGCCAGCGCGCTCGCAGTCGTGCTTGCGGCCTATGGCCTCGAGGCGTTATTGCCGAGATAAGGCCGCATGAATCCGCCCTGCCGACTCTATCTCATCACCCCGCCGGCCATCGACGACCTCGCCGCCTTCGCGCGGCTGGCCGAAAGCGCGCTGGAGGCCGGCGACGTGGCGGCGTTGCAGATCCGGCTGAAACCCGCTTCGGACGAAGAGATCGCGGCAGCCGTCGCGATCCTCGCGCCCATATCCCGCCGGCATGGCGCGAGCCTGATCCTCAACGACCGGCCGGATCTCGCCGCGCGCCTGGGCTGCGATGGTGTCCACGTCGGCCAAAGCGACGGCCCGCTGGCGGTCGCCCGCGCCGCCATGGACAAGGACCGGATCGTCGGCGTCACCTGCCACGCCAGCCGCGACCTCGCCATGGCCGCGTCGGAGGACGGCGCCGACTATGTCGCCTTCGGGGCCTTCTTCCCGACCGCGACCAAGGAGACGTTCCATCGCCCGGACCTGGAGATCCTCTCCATCTGGCAGGAGACCATGCTGACGCCCTGCGTCGCCATCGGCGGGATCACGGTGGAGAATTGCCGCCCGCTGGTGACGGCGGGCGCCGACTTCCTGGCCGTCAGCGCCGGTGTGTGGGCTCACCCTGACGGCCCCGCCGGAGCCGTGGCGGCGTTCAATGCGGAGATTGCGAAGGGCCTAGCTGAAAGGGGCGGGAGATGACAATCCGGGTGCGAGACGCCATCGTTGTCGTGCTGGGCGCGCTGTCGGGATTGGGCGCCGCCCGGGTTCCACAGATCACCGACCTGCGAGAGATCCCTTTGCATATGGGCGTGAACGATATCGCCCGTCTCGCGCCCGACGGACGGGACGGGATCATCGTCGAGGGAGAGCACAGCGACTCGCCGACCGCGGACGGGCGTTCGATCGACTTCATGGCGCTCCTCCGCGACAGTCCGCCCGGGCCTCTCTGGGAGGTTGTCGATGCCCGGGAAGAGCCGTCCGATATCTCGGACCGACCTTTCGGCGGATCGCTCCTCTCCGCCGCTCCGCACGACGGCGAAGACTGGAAGCGCAACATCGCCTTCGCGCGCGGACGCGTGGACGGGAGCCCTGCGCTTCTGCTGATCGTCGGGGAGCGGGACCTCCAAGCCACTCATGCGGCCAATGCCCACACGGCCGTTCCGGCAGACATCACGGTCTACCGGATGCAACGCGATGACCTCGACCAGCAGGACCATTTCATCCCGATCCAGCATCGGCGCACCATGGCTTGCTACGTCGATGTCCGGCTCGCGGTGGCCCAGACGCTCAAGCTGCCTCTGCCAACCGGCTACGCCGGTCCGGGAACGCCGGCGCCCTGCGGCGCCACGGGCTGACGCGGACCGGCCCTACTCCCCAATCACCGGCAGGATGATCCGCGAGGCGAGGTCCGGAGAGGCGTAGACCTTCTGTGTCGCCTTCACGAAGTCGCTCGCCTTGGCGGCGTAGATGCTGGGAACGAAGGTCTGCGGATTGCGGTCGATGACCGGGAACCAGGTCGATTGGATCTGGACCATGATCCGGTGCCCCTTGAGGAATACGTGGTCGCGGTCACGCAGCGGCACGTCCCAGCGAGTGGGCTGGTTCGGCGTCAGCGCGTGGGGCGTTTCATAGCTCGTGAGGAACCGGCCGCGCTGCACCTCCATGGCGATCGGCAGCTCATAGCCGTTCATGACCTTGGCGAACTCGCCGGGCTTGGGGCCGTCGTCCGCCGCCCAGCCGGGCTTCTGGGCGTTATCTGGATAGACGTCGATGAGCTTGACCACGAAGTCGCTGTCCGTGCCCGAGGTGGAGGCGAAGAGTTCGGCGGCGACCGGACCGGCGATGCGGATATCGTGATCGAGCGGCGCGGAGACGAAAGTCAGCACGTCCGGCCGGTGATCGACGAAACGCTGGTCGCCGGATTCCCAGTATCGCCAGTCACCGCCGGGATAGGTAGGCGAGACCGGCCGCGGGCGATAAGGCACGGGGTTCGCAGGGTCGGAGATATAATCGCGGTAGGCGCCTTTATCGTCCGGACTCGGAGGATCGAAACTGAGGTCGCCGTCAGTATGAAGATAGAGGCTGGTCGGCTTGGCCTCGTTCGGCGGCCATTGGCCGTAGGTCCGCCAGGTGTTGGAGCCGGTCTCGAACATGCTCGCCTTCCAGGCGGGCGGCGCGCCCTTGCCGTGCAGCCAATAGGCGAAGAATGGCGCCTCGATCGTCTCGCGGTATTCCAGCGCCGTGTCGTGGCCGAGCGGCACATTGCCGACCGTGTCGCCCTTGGGCGCATGCCATCCGCCGTGCCACCAGGGCCCGGCGACCATCACCGTGGTGTTGTTGGGATCGCTCTGCTCGGCCTGGCGAAAGATCTGCCAGGGGCCCCACGGGTCCTCCTGGTCCCAGAAACCGGCGACGTTGAGGGTCGGCACGGACGCCGCGTGCAGGGAATCGGCCCAGGCTTGGTCCCGCCAGAACTGGTCGTAGTTCGGATGCTCCGCCGCTTCGTTCCAGAAACGGATCTTCCCGTGAATGTAGCGGTCGTTGATGTTGGAGAGCGGACCCACGTCCAGGTACCATTCGTAGGTGTCCCACTTGTCGAAGTCGAAGTGGGTGTTGGCGGTCTTGTCGGCCTCTTCCAGTACGGAGTACTCGAAGTTGTAGCTGAGACGCAGCGCGCCATAGCGGTGCATGTCGTCGTTCATCCACTGATTGGTCGGCGAGGCCTGTTCGCTCACCGCCTTCAGCGCCGGATGCGGGCCGAGCAGCGTCGCGCCCGCGGTGTAGCCGTCGTAAGACACCCCCATGACGCCGACGCGACCGTTGTTGTTCGGCACGTTCTTGACCAGCCAGTCGATGGTGTCGAAAGCGTCGCGCGTCTCGATCGTGCCCTGGCCCGGCGTCACCTTGGAGTCTTCGGAGAGGCTGAACGCCCCGTCGGACTTGAACCGGCCGCGCAGGTTCTGGATGACGAAGATGTAGCCGTCCTTGTTAAGCTCCTTGAGGCTGTCGGGAATGGCTTCTGGCGCCTTGTCCGGCACGCCGTAGGGCGTCCTCCTCAGCAGGATCGGCAGAGGCTCGTGGGCGCCGACGGGGGTCAGGATCACGGTCTGCAGCCGCGCGCCGTCGCGCATCGGGATCATCACCTGCTGATAGTCGAACAGCGGCGCGGGCGTGGCCGGTTGCGACGCGGGCGGCGGGGTGGCGGCGGACGGCGTCTGGGCTAATCCTTGCGACGCCGCCAGAAGGACCGCCGCCGCGATCAGAACGCGCGCAGTTGCCACGTCAGCCCCCCTCCACTAGGTTCCGCCGCCATTTCGCGGGACCTCAAGACCGACCATGAAGATCAACGGCAACGCCATCAAGCCCGGCAACGTCATCCAACACGACGGCGGCCTGTGGGTGGCGGTGAAGACCGCGCACGTGAAACCAGGCAAGGGCGGCGCCTTCGCTCAGGTCGAGCTCAAGAATCTGATCGACGGGCGCAAGCTCAATGAGCGCTTCCGTTCGTCCGACACCGTCGAGCGCGTAACGCTCGAGCAGAAGGACTTCCAGTACCTATACGAACAGGGCGACGCGCTCGTGTTCATGGATCAGAAAACCTACGAACAGATCGAACTGCAAAAGGACTTCGTCGGCGAGGATCAGGTCCGCTTTCTGCACGACGGCATGCTGGTGACCCTGGAGTTCCACGACGAGCGGCCCATCGGCATCGAACTGCCGGAAAGCGTGGTGCTGGAGGTGGTCGAGACCGAACCCACGGTGAAGGGCCAGACGGCGTCAGGCTCCTACAAGCCCGCCAAGGCGTCCAACGGCATGCGCGTCATGATCCCGCCCTACATGGGCGAGGGCGAACGCATTCTGGTTTCCACCGAAACGGGCGAATACATGCGCCGGGCCGACTGATCCGGTGACCACGCCCACCGCGCTTGTAAAGGTCATGATCGACGCCGCCCGCAAGGCGGGGCGGGCGCTGGCGCGCGACTTCGGCGAAGTGACCGAACTGCAGGTCTCCAAGAAAGGCGCGGCCGACTATGTCACCGCCGCCGATCTCAAGGCCGAACAAACAATCTGCGAGGAGTTGGCGCGCGCCCGGCCCGGGTATGGATTCCTCGGCGAAGAGAGAGGCCTCGTCGAGGGCACGGACAAGACCCACACCTGGATCGTCGATCCGCTCGACGGCACCACCAACTTTCTCCACGCCATGCCGCACTTCGCGATCAATATCGCGCTGCAGCGCGAGGGGATCATCGTGGCGGGCGTGACCTACAACCCCGCCACCTCGGACCTCTATTGGGCCGAGCGCGGTCGGGGCGCGTTCCAGAACGGGCGGCGCCTGCGCGTCGCGGCCCGCACACGCTTCGAAGAGGCGGTCTTCGCCACCGGCATCCCGTTCATGGGCCACGGCCAGCACGCCAAATTCCTCAAGGAGCTGCACCAGATCTCTCAAAGGGTGTCGGGCGTGCGCCGGTTCGGGTCGGCGGCGCTGGATCTGGCCTGGGTCGCGGCTGGGCGTTTCGACGGTTACTGGGAGCGCGATCTCCACGCCTGGGACCTGGCGGCGGGCCTGCTGCTGGTGACCGAAGCGGGCGGCCGGGTGACCGACGCAGACGGCGGCGAGGATCCGCTCAAGACAGGATCGATCTGCGCCGCCAATCCCGAACTTCACCCTAAACTGCTGGAGCGTCTTAAGGCCGCGGCCTGAGGGCCTTGGCGCGCGCGCCGGGACGGATAAAGTCGGCGCCATGGGGGTGACCCGCAGAGAGGCTGTGTTGCTGGCGACAGCGCTCGCCGTCACGCCGCGCGTGGCGTGGGCCGAGGCGCCGCCCCCACCGGTGTTCGCCGAGTTCGGCCAGACCTCGCCCGATCGGGCGGCGTATGACCAGGCGATCGACCGCGGCGCGGATTTTATCGTCACGCCCCTGGTTGCGGCCAAAGACGGCGCCCTCGTCGTGGCGCCCGACCTGGAGCTCTCTACCTTAACCGACGTCGGCCGCCGCCCGGAGTTCGCCGACCGCCGCAGGGATGCGACCATCGACGGCGCGCCCGCGAGCGGCTGGTTTTGCGTCGACTTCACCCTCGCCGAGCTGAAGACGTTGGTCACCGGCCCGCCGCCCAAGAGCGGCGGCCGCGCTGCGCCGCCGTCGACCCTGCTCTCGCTGCAGGAGGCGATCGACATCGCCCGCGCCGGCAGCGTCCGCCAGGCGAGGGTGATCGGCGTTTCGCCGCGTCTCGTCCATCCGGCCTATTTCGCCGCCCAAGAGCTCAATCTCGAGCCGCGCCTGGCCGACGCGATCCGGCTCGCCGGCTACGACTCGAGGGCCGCGGCGATGATCGTCCAGTCGCGCGAACCGGCGTCGCTCAAAGCGCTCGCCGGCCTCTCAAATGTCCGCCGGATCCAGGTCATCGACGCGGCAGGAGGGCCAGCCGACCCGGCCGCCCTGCGCTACGCCGCCATGATCGAATCCGACGGGCTGAAAACGGTGGCCGGCTGGGCGAACGGGATCGCGCCTACGGAATCGCTGCTTATTCAGCCAGGACCCAAGGGCGCGGTCCTCGCCACCGGCCTGGCCGCCGCCGCCCACACGGCCGGGCTCACCATCTACGCCCGCGCCGCGCCGCCGGCGCCGCATGAGAGCGGGTTGCGCGGCCGGCTGGTCGCACTGTTCCTGTCCGGCGCGGACGGCGTGATGTGCGCCGACCCAGGACAGGCGGCGCGGGCGCGCGGCGAGGCGGCGGATAGGCTGCATCCAGCTGATTGAGTCACTGGGCGGCGGCGGGCGCCCTGGTGCGCGCCTCCAGGTCCAGACGTTCCGCCGTCACGGCGTCTAGCGCGCGCCGCGCGTCGCCAATTCTCGTCTTATCGCCGCTCGCCTCGGCCTCCAGCCAGACATGCGTCGCCTCCATCTCGCGCATCGGCAGTAGATGGGTGTTGTCGGCTGGTAGAAACCCGCTCACGCCCACCGCCGCGAGCTTGGCGCGCTGAGCCGCGTCGCCCTGACCATAGGTCAGGAAGAACTGGCGCAGCTTCTCCTTGATCGCCGGATCGAGGTCCTTGCGCCAGATCAGCGGCTTTTCAGGCAGCGGCGGCGAGCGCCAAATCTCGCGCACACCCCCCACCACCCGACCATCCTGGCGGGCGCGGCTCAGCCAGGTCGTGCTGGTCGCGGCGATGTCCAGGGCGCCGGACGCGACCGCCGCGAGGTTCGCTTCGGGGGAGGCGCGCCGCACCTGGCGGAAGCATTTGGCCGCCCAAAGCCCCCGGGGCGCGAAGAGATAGGTCTCGGGCGCGAGGCTGCCCGCGGTCGAGTGGGCGTCACCAAGACCCAACGTCAGGGTGCGATCGCACTTCAGCGCACGCTCGAGGGTGACCTTGCTCTTGGCGTTCACCATCAGCACGGCGTGATCGCCGTCCGAGCCCTGCATGGGAGCGGCCCGGGCGAAAACCTCGCTGCCAGCCTTGCGCACGGCTTCTAGGCCGGCCTGATCCGAGAGCCAGCCGAAGTCCGTCGTGCGGCGACGCAGGGCGTCGATCAGGGCGTGTTCGTCGCTGACATACGACGGCTTTACCGCCAGGCCGGTGGACGCCTCCATGGCGACGACAATCGGCGACCATGCCTTGTCGAGGCTCGTGGCCGGGTCGACGGAGAGAACTGAAAACCGGATCACGCCCGGCTCAGCCTCCTCCTGAGGACCCTTGCCGCAGGCCGCCAGCGCCAGGGCCGCCAGCGCAAGGACCCCGAAGAGGCGTGAGCGAGTCACCGAAGGGCTCCGTCCCGCTCAGGCGCCAAATCGGCCTCCGGGCGCCATCCGCGCCTCCACCTTCCCCGCCGCGATCGCCGCCACCAGCGCCGCATGGTCCGCCCGCGTCTGGACGGCATAGGCCTCGGCCCAGTCGGCCAGCGCCTCGTCGAATTCCTGGCTGCGGCCGCAGTAGCCGCTGATCACCGCCCCGTCGCCGGAGCGGGCATGCGCCCGCGCCAGCAGGGAGCCGTAGGCCCAGGAGAAGAAGTTGAATGGCTCGCCGCTCAGCCAATCGGTGGCGATGGACGCCTTCAGGTTCTTCATCAGGCGTACGTAAAACGGCCGTCCGTCGATCTCGGTCCAGCCGAGCAGCGGGTCTCCCGCGGCCTGCAGCAGGCGCTGGCCGAACACCACTCGGCGACCTTCGTGTTGATAGGCCTCGGGCAGGGGCGGCAGGTGCGGCGCGTGGGCTGGGACGGTCGCCTCCTTCACCTGCAGAAAAAGCGGATCGAGGTCGCCGTTGCCCATCAGCAGGACGACATAGGCGCGCGTACCGACGCTGCCCACGCCGACGATGCGGTGAGCTACATCGATCACCTTGTAGCGCCGCAACATGTACTGCCTCTCCGGCACCAGGGTGGGCAGATAGGCGTCGAGGCCGTCGATGACCGCTTCCCGCTCGTCGCCGTCGATGCGGACCAGGATCGGCGGCTCTTCCTTGAACCGCCAGCGGCCGTCGACACCGCGTTCGGCGCTCGTGCGCAGCATGGCGGCGTTGTCCGTGGCCCTGGCCTTGTCCACGGCCTTGCGGAACACGGCCTCGGTCTTGCGCTCGAGTTTGGCCTCGCGCCCATCGAGGCGGTTGGTCAGCTTGTGCTCGTACCACAGCTCGAGGATGGGCATGCCGCGCAGGCGCTCGAGGTTCCAACGGTAACCGCCGACGCACTCCATCACCGCCGCGCGCCGCTCCTTGCGGTTCAGTCCGTTCTCGCGCCCAGCCACGTTGACGCTCGCGGTGAGGCGTTTGAGGTCCCATTCCCAGGGCCCGACCGTCACTTCGTCGAAATCGTTCAGATCGAGGATCACGTCGCGCTGCGCGGTGCCGAACAGGCCGAAGTTGTTGAAATGTGCGTCACCGTCGATGACGACATTGAGCCCAGTCGCCGGACCGCGTGACAGATCCCAGGCCATCACCGCCGCCGCCCCGCGCAGGAAGGTGAACGGCGAGGCGGCCATGCGCGCCATGCGCAGCGGCACGAGCTCGGGCTGGCGGCCGACGTTGGAGGCGGCGATCGTCGTCAGAGGGTCCGGCCGGTCCGGCGCCGGCGCCCAATCGGCGTGACGCGCGAAGGGCGCGATAGCCCGCAGGCTCTCGCCGTGAGCCCGGCGGGCGGGCCAGGGCTGGCCGGCGTCGCGAAGCGTCAGTTGGGCCACGGCGCGCGGCGGCAGGGCCCCACCACGCGCGATAATGTCGAGCAGGCGGTCGGACGCGCCGACCGCCTTGGCTGCTTCGAGCGAGGTCACATTCTTCGATCTGGCCTTGCTCATGATTGCCCCCGCCACCCAGCCCGGAGTTATACCACGGGCGCCCGCGTCCCGAAGCGTGAAGCGCCCCGGCTGACGCAGCGACCCATTATCGCTTTACATCCCGGCGCAAGGTCCCTATGTGCACCCGCTCCGGCGGACCCCGTTGTCCATCCAAGCGCTGCTAACGCCGGCCTGGGTTCAACATTTTGCAGGGGGTTACGTGAGTTGCACACGTACCATTCTCCCCTGGACCTGGTCCGTGAGCGGTCGCCGGAACGTCCCGTAGCCTTTGTGCGACTGGACGCCGTGCGAACGGCGGCGCGCTGGTTCCAGACCACGTTCAAGGGCGATGCGCTCTATGCGCTGAAAGCCAATCCCTCGCCGTGGGTCATCCGCGCGCTCCATGAGAGCGGCGTGGCCGGCTTCGACGTCGCCTCGATTCGCGAGATCGAACTGGCGCGCGAACACGCGCCGGGCGCCCGCCTGGCGTTCATGCACCCGGTAAAGAGTCGGCGCGCCATCGCCAGCGCCTACTTCGACCATGGCGTGCGCATATTCGCGCTCGACAGCCACGAAGAGCTGGACAAGATCCTGGAGTGTACGGGCCGCGCGAGCGACCTCACCCTGATGGTGCGCCTCGCCGTCGACGCGCCGGGCGCGGCCTATGCCCTTTCCGGCAAGTTCGGCGTCGATCCCGTCCACGCGCCTGAGCTGTTGCTCGCCGCGCGGCGGGCCACGGGCGATCTGATGGGCGTCACCTTCCACGTCGGCAGCCAGTGCATGCGGCCCTCGGCTTATCAGGCGGCCATGGCCCAGGCCTCCCGCGCCCTGGTGCGGGCGGGCGTCTTCGCCGACGTGGTCGATGTCGGTGGCGGCTTTCCCTCCATCTATCCCGGTATGATCCCGCCGGATCTCTCGGATTATGTGGCCGCCATCGACCGCGGGTTCGCCGAGATGATGGTTCACGAGACCACGGACCTCTGGTGCGAGCCCGGCCGCGCCCTGGTGGCGGAGAGTTCGTCCCTGCTGACGCGCGTGGAACTACGCAAGGGCGACGCCCTCTATCTGAACGATGGCGCCTATGGCTCGTTATTCGACGCCGCCCACGCCAAGTGGCGCTTTCCAGCCAAGCTAATGCGGGCCGAAGGCGAAAGCGCCGCGCCGCTGAAGCCGTTCCAGCTCTATGGGCCCACCTGCGATTCAGCCGACCAGATGCCCGGACCATTCTGGCTGCCCGAAGACGTGCGAGAGGGCGACCACATCGAGATCGGGATGCTGGGCGCCTATGGCGTGGCCATGGCCACCCGCTTCAACGGTTTCGGCGAGATGGAGACGGTCGAAGTGAACGACGCTCCTATGGCGTCCATGTTCGGCCTCGCGCCGCGTTCGATCCGCACGCCTGAGCCTTCGACGGTCGTCAGACTGTCGCGCGCCCGTGGCAGGAAGCGTCGACGCAAGTAGGCGCCCGCCCTCTCCGCGCGGGAGGGAGACAACCAACCATCCTCCTCGCTCTCCACGAGCGAGGCGGTAGACGCAGCGCCGCAGGCGCGCGCGCATGAGGAGCCGATAGATGAGCGACCGCCCCGCCAACACCAAGGCCGAGCTGCTGTCGAAGACCGTCGAACACGTGGATATCACGGCCTATGACGCGCGGCCGGTGATCGACGCCATGCGCAAGATGAGCTTCACCTCGCGCGACACCGCCAGGGCCGCCGAAATCCTCAACATGGCGCTCGAGGACGAGGCCTGCTCGGTGTGGATCACGCTGGCCGGCTCGACGAGCGCCGGCGGCTGCATGCACGTCTGGCGCGACATGCTGAAGTACGGCATGGCCGACGTGGTCGTGGCGACAGGCGCCTCGATCATCGACATGGATTTCTTCGAGGCCCTCGGCTTCCGCCACTATCAGGCCGACTCCGCCGTCGACGACCGCGATCTGCGCGACCTCTACATCGACCGAATCTATGACACCTACATCGACGAGGAAGAGCTGCAGGCCTGCGACCACGCGATCAAGGACATCGCCGACAGCCTCGAGCCACGGCCCTATTCCTCGCGCGAATTCATCCACGAGATCGGCCGCTGGCTGGCCTCTGGCAAGGCGCGCAAGACGGGAAGCCTGATCCAGACGGCGTTCGAGGAAGACTGTCCGATTTTCTGCCCGGCGTTCACCGACAGCTCGGCGGGGTTCGGCCTCGTCAAACATCAGGTCGAGCGCATCAAGGCGGGCAAGCCGTACCTCACCATCGACTCGGTGGCCGACTTCCGCGAGCTCACCGACGTCAAGATCGCCGCCGGCACGACGGGCCTGTTCATGGTCGGCGGCGGCGTGCCCAAGAACTTCGCCCAGGACACCGTGGTGTGCGCCGAGATCCTCGGCGTCGAAGCCGAAATGCACAAATACGCCGTGCAGATCACCGTCGCCGACGTGCGCGACGGCGCCTGTTCGTCCTCGACGCTCAAGGAAGCCTGCTCCTGGGGCAAGGTGGACGTCACCTGGGAGCAGATGGTGTTCGCCGAGGCCACGACCGTCGCCCCCCTGATCGTCTCTGACGCCTACCACCGGGGCGGCTGGCGGCGGCGCGAGAAGCGGCGTTGGACCAAGTTGTTCGCCCACGGTTGATTCTGTCACGCTTCGCGGCGAGGCTGGGTGCGTTCCACTATCGCGGAGAGCGCCTTGAGCACGAAACGGCTGTTGATCGGCGCGGTGGCGCTTGTCGCGTTCACTGGCGTAGCCATGGCGGACGCGCCGCCGTCCGGATACCTCGCTGGCCACGAGCCGGACGTCCTGGCCGTCATTCCACAACCACCGGCCCCGGGCTCACCGCGCGACGAGGCCGACCGGGCGATCTTCAGACAGACCCGCGCCCTAGAAGGCACGCCGCGCTGGGCTCTCGCCACCGCCGATGTCGACCCCAGCAAACTGCTCGACGACTTCAGCTGCGCCGTCGGGGTGACCCTCACCAAGGATAATTCCCCGCGCCTCGTGGCCCTGCTCCTGAAGGTCACGCCGGATATAACCGCCGCCTACGGCGTCCCCAAGGACTTCTATAAGAAGCTCAGACCCTTCACCCGCGACACTGGCGACATCTGCGTCCCGCGCACCGAGGGGTTCGCCAAGAGCTATGATTATCCGTCCGGCCACGCGACCGGGTCGTGGACCATCGGGCTCATTCTCAGCCGGGCGGCGCCCGACCGGACTGGCCAAATCCTCGACCGCGCGCGCGCCTTCGGCGAGAGTCGAGTGGTGTGCGGGGTGCACAACGCCAGCGCCGTCGAAGCGGGACGCCTGGCCGCGGACACCCTGGTTTCGGCGCTGGCCGCCGACGAGGCCTTCCGCACCGATCTTGCCGCCGCGCGCGCGGAGCTGACCGCTCTGCGCGCTTCGGGGCCGGCGCCGGATCCGACCGCCTGCAAAGCCGAGGCGGCTCTGACAGCCAGGACGCCCTGGTGAACGAACAGGCCCTGGGCGAGTTGGGCGTCGAGGTCTGGCGCGGATCGGTCAACACCTGGGAATGCGACCAGATGGGCCACATGAACGTGCGCTTCTACGTGGCGCGCGCCATGGAGGGCCTCGCGGGCGTGGCCGCGGCGCTGGGGCTGCCCGGCGCCTTCCGACCGCACGCCCAGGCGACTCTGATCGTCCAGGACCATCACATCCGCTTCGTGCGTGAGGCGCGGGCCGGCGATCCACTCGTCATGCGCGCCGGCGTCGTCGCGATGGAGGAGAGCAGCGCGCGGCTCCTGCAGCTACTTTTCCATGCCGGCAGCGGCGAGCTGGCCGCGACGTTCCAGACCGTGGTGGTCCACGCCACGACGCGGGAGGAGCGGGCCTTTCCCTGGCCGAGGATCGCCCGCGAAATGGCCCAGGGCCTCTTGGTCGATGTCCCTGACCGGGCCCAGCCCAGAAGCCTCACCCTCGACCCCCCCGCGGGGGCGGCGAGCCTCACGCAAGCCGACCGCCTCGGTCTGATCCCGCTCGCGTCCGGCGCCTTCGCGGTGGGGGACTGCGATGTCTTCGGCCGGGTGAACGCCGAGCATCTCATCGGCCGGGTCGCGGACGGCGTGCCCGTCCTGGCCGGCTCGCTCAGCGGCCGCACCGCCCCCGCGCCGGCGAATCTCGGCGGCGCCGTGCTGGAATACCGTCTCGCCTACGCCGCGTGGCCCGGGCCCGGCGACCGCTACGCCGTGCGCTCGGGGCTCATTAGCTTCGATGACCGCATCCAGCGCCTGGCGCACTGGGTGCTCGACCCGGACACCGGCGAGCCGTGGGCGACCTCTGAGGCCGTGGCGGTGTCCCTCGACCTCGCCGCGCGCAAGATCGTGCCTATGACCGACGACACCAAGACGCGCCTGGCCGAGCGCGTGATCCCAGGTCTCTCCCTCTAACCGGCGAGAAGCGCGCGCTCTAGCCTCTCTTGAGCCAGTTCCGGCCGCTGCATGGGCAGGAAATGGCCCGTGCCGACGACCGTCTCGACGCTGACCCGGCCATCGGCGGTGAGGTGGGCCTGTTCGCCTTCGGTGCGGCAGGTGGACTGGTGCTCGGCTTTGAGAATTTCGATCGGACAGCGCGATGCGGCGAAGTCGGACCACGGATCGTTGCTCTGGGCCGCGAAGGTGGAAGCCTCCCAGGCGGGATCGCAGGCCAGCCGCACGTGGCCGCCGGGCAGGTCGGTGAAGCCGGCCTCAACATAGTCGGCCAACATGTCGTCCGGCCAGCCGGCGAAGGCGCCGCGGGGGCGGTAGGCGGTGAAGGCGGCGGCGCGGCTCGCGAACTCCGACCGCCGGCGGCGCGCGCCATCGATAAGCAGGGAGTGGGGAACGGCGCCCGCTTTGGCCCGGGCTTGCATCTCGCGCGACAGGATCACCGGGTCGAGCAGCATGAGTCGCCGGACACGCTGTGGCGCACGCGCGGCGGCGCCCAGGCACGTCGCCCCGCCCATGGAATGGCCGGCGAGCACGATATCCTTCGCGCCCACCACCTCCAGCAGGGCGAGGAGATCGTCGCGGAAATCATCCCAGCTGGTCCGGCCTTCGACGACTGTCGCAAGGCTGTTGGCCCCATGACCGCGCTGATCGACGGCGAGCAACCGGAACCGGTCCGCCAGTGGCGCCAGGATGCGGCGATAGGTCAGGGCGTTGAAGCCGTTGGCGTGCAGGAAGATGAGATCGCAGGCGCGATCGGCTGGACCGAAGTCAAGAACAGCCATCGCGCCCCCGCCGCGTCCGGGCAGATCGATGAAGCGGCGCGTGAAGGCGGCGTCCGGCGCGGCGGCTATTTCTTCGCCGGCGTGTTCTGGCCGGTGGCCAGCTGAATGAGCGCGGCGATCCGGTCGGTCGAATCGGCCGCTTGGCTCAGCATGTTGAGCGGGGAAGCGCCGGGTTTGACCGCGGCGACCACCTGGTTGGCCGCGTTTTGAGCCAGGGTGACAGCGGCGCTTTGCGCTTGCGCGATCCCGGTCGAGACGGCGTCCTGATAGATGAAACCGTAGGTCGGATAGGTGGTGGTGCCGAGATCACGCGAGGGGTCGTTCCACACCTTCACCTGGCTCCAGTCGCCGGTGGGGGAGACATCCACCACCGTGACGTTCTTTTCCACATGGCCGCGATCGCCGTCGATCAGCGACCAGTTGGCGTGGGTGATCTGGATCACGCGGTCGGTAAGCACCTGTGTCACGACAGCCACGTGGCCCAGCGTCATGCGACCCGTGGGCTTGAAGCACAGCACCGCGCCCGCTTTGGGCGTATAGCCGCGCTGATAGCGACCGGCGGCCTGCGCCCACCAAGTGTGGGCGTCGCCGAAAATCTGGATGCCGGACATAAGGCGTGCGAAAGGTACGCACTGCCAGGAATCCTGAGCGAACACGCCTGCCGGGCTGAGAGCGATGGCCGCAGCTATCGCGAGGGAACCCAGGCGGGTTCTCGTGCGGTGCTTCATATTCGCCTTACTTCCCCGATCCGTATGCAATGGGTTAACGTTGGATCGAGAAAATGAAAAGAGTGTTTATTTCCTTGTCCCCTCCCGTTTTCGTGAGCGGGACGCCGCAGCGCCCGAGAATGAGTCATTCAAGGTGACGCTTCCTGTGGATAAGTCGCGCGGTTCAGAAACCACTCCATTCAAGTGATACCTAATAATTTAGGCGAGTCGCGAATAGATATGTCGCGTTATACTTCGGTAGCTTAACCTTGCAGCCGTCTTCACGGTGATAAGCTTCAGGCCGAAACGTGTTGAAATCGGATGTGAAGGCGATAACAGGCGCACAATCACCCTTTTCCTGGTGACGACAGCTTAATTGTGAAGTCGATCAGGTGTCGCGCGGCGCATGGCGCGAACCAGCACGTCGCGCGACAGGCTCGCCCACGGTGGCGTAAAAGGCCAAAACTTTGGCCGGGCAAGCCCGACTTCTTACAAAAAGCTGTAAGGGTCGATGTCGACGGTGAGGCGAATGGCCGCGGGCGGCCGCACACGCGCGCGCCAAGCCTCCATATAGGCGGCGAGGTCCACGGAGCGGTCGGCGCGCACCAGAATACGCTTGCGACGGCGTCCACGGACCAGGCCTAGCGGCGCATCCGCCGGGCCGTAGATCGCCACGCCTTCGGTGTTAGGCGCGGCGCGGACCACGGAGTCGGCGAACGCCTCGAGGGCCGCCAAGTCGGGTCCCGATAGAATCACCGCCGCCAGGCGAGCGAAAGGCGGCAGGCCCGCGTCCCGGCGCTCGGCCAGCTCGACCTCGGCGAATGCGTCGCGATCGCCGGCGATGAGCGCGGCCATCACCGGATGGTCGGGGATCCAGGTCTGGACCAGCGCCCGGCCCGGCTGCTCGCGCCGGCCCGCCCGACCGGACACCTGGGTCAGGAGCTGAAAGGTGCGCTCGGCGGCGCGCAGATCGCCGCCGCGCAGGCCGAGGTCGGCGTCCACCACCCCAACCAGGGTCAGATGCGGAAAGTCGTGTCCCTTGGCCGCCGCTTGGGTGGCGATGAGGATATCGATCTCGCCAGCGGTCATCGCCTCGACCAGCGCGCGCGCTTGGGCGGCGCCGCCAACGGTGTCGGATGAGAACACCGCCAGCCGCGCATCGGGGAAGAGGCGAGCGGCCTCCTCGGCGATTCGCTCGACGCCCGGACCGACCGAGACAAGGGAGTCCTCGGCCTGGCAGTGCGGACAGCGCTTCGGCCGCGGCATCGAAAAGCCCGTCAGATGGCAGACCAGCCGGCCGCTGTAGCGATGCTCCACCAGCCAGGAATCGGTGTCCGGCGCTTTTAGGCGCTCGCCGCAGGCGCGGCAGAGGACCAGCGGCGCATAGCCCCGGCGATTGAGGAACAGCAGGCTCTGCTCGCCCCGGCCAAGGGTTTCGGCCATCGCCTGCACCAGCGGCGGCGACAACCAGCCGCCGGACTCGGGCGGGTGGACACGCAGATCGAGAAGGGTGACGGCGGGCAGGAGCGCCGCGCCGTGGCGGGCTTCGAGCTTGAGCCAGCGGTAGCGGCCGCTCGCCGCATTCCACAGCGTCTCCAGCGACGGCGTGGCCGAGGCTAGCGTCACCGGACAGCCTTCGATCTTGGCCCGGACCACCGCCAGATCGCGCGCGTGATAAATAAATCCGTCCTCCTGCTTGTAGGCGCCGTCGTGTTCCTCATCGACGACGATGAGGGCGAGGTCGGCGAAAGGCAGAAACAGCGCCGAGCGCGCGCCGACCACGATGCGCGCCTCGCCGCGCGCCACCGCCTCCCAGGCGAGCCGCCGCCTGGGTGGCGCCACGGCGGAATGCCACTCGACCGGCGCCGCCCCGAACCGGCGCTCGAAGCGCTCAAGCACCGAAACCGTGAGGGCGATCTCCGGCAACAGCACCAGCACCTGGGCCGAGGGGCGCAGCCGCAAGGCGGCCGCGACCGCCTCCAGATAGACCTCGGTCTTGCCCGAACCCGTCACCCCGTCGAGCAGGGCGACCTGAAAACCACCGTCGGTGACCATGCCCGCCAACGCCTTGGCGGCGGCGCCCTGGCTGGGGTTGAGGTCCGGACAGGGCAGGTTCGGATCAGGCGTGGCGACGGCGGCCGCGGGTGCGATCCAGGATTCGGCCAGCGCCCCTTCGGCGATGAGCGGTTTCAGCACGCCAGGCGACACCTGCGCGGCGCGGGCAAGGTCGGCCGCGGCGATCGGCTCGCGCGCCGCCGCCAACACGCGCGCTCGCGCGGGCGTCAGCCGGGATGGCGCGAGGCCGGTCGCGGTCAGCCGTCGCTGCGGCGCGGGCGCTTGGGCGCCGAGGCCCCGCAGCGCCATCGCCAGCGGCCGTCCGGGCGCGTCGACGGCGTAGCGCGCCGCCCAGACAATGAACTCGAGCGTGCGGGCCGGCAGTGGCGGGTCGTCGAGACGCGCGGCGATCGCCTTGAGCGCCCGGTTGCCGCCTGTTCCATCGCGCAGCTCGACCACGACGCCGCGCACAAGCCGGGGGCCTAGCGGCGCGACCACGTGATCGCCCACCGCCAGATTCAGTTCCTCCGGCGCGGCGTAGTCGAACGCCTCGGCCAGCGGCAGGGGCAGAAGCACCTGGGCGATCCGGGGGGCGCGATCCATGGCCGGGTCTTCGAGGGTTTTTCGGCGCGCTTCAAGCGCGCGTTAACCTCGGTCGGCGTTTAATGGCCCCGCCTGGGTCCCGATGGGAGGAGCCGGCGGGCTTTGGGGGCCGAAGAGACATGGAAGCTGTGGGGGCCGCACGCACGGAGACGGCCGACGAGGGAGATACGGTAAAGGCGCTGCTGCGCGCCCACCGCGAGGTGGTGCTGAGCGATCCGCGGCTATTGGCTGAACTCGGATTGCGCCTCGACGCCGCCAACGTCGTCGATTTCGGGCCGGTGGCGCTTTCGCGCGCCGCCGCCGCTCATCAGCGCGAATCCAGTCATCGGCAGCGGCTGGAAGCCGTTTCCCGGGCCAATTTCGCCGCTCAGACCCGCACCAACGCCTCGGTCATCGACCTGATCGAGGCGACCGACTTCGCCGACCTCGCCCGCCGGGTGGACTGCGTCGCCAGGCTTCAGTTCGGACTTCTGACCGGAGTCGTGGCGCTCGAGGGCGACGATGGCGCGCCGGACGGATGGCGCCGCCTGACGCCGGGCCAGGTCGACCTGTTGATCGGCCGCCACAAGCCCGTCCGCATGGGCGTTGTGCCCACCGCCATCGGTCTCTTCGGCGATCTCGGACCGATCGTCGGCAGCGTCGCCCTGGCGCGCCTCGCCATCGGCCCCGCGCGGCGCGAAGGGGTCATCGCCTTCGCCGGGGTTGAGGCTGACGCCTTCGCGGCCGACATGGGATCGGATCTCGTCACCTTCCTGGCGCGCGTGGTCGAGCGCACGGCGGAGCGCTGGGCGCTCTGACGTGACCGGCCTGGAAGCCCTGGCCGCGTTCCTCGAGCATCTGGCGCATGAACGGCGGGCGAGCCCGCGCACCTGCGAAGCCTATGAAGCGTGCGTGCGCGCTTACCTGGCCTTTCTCGAACGGCATTTCGGCGATGCGACCAGCCTGTCGGCCCTCGGCGCGGTCAGCGCGGCCGATCTGCGCGCCTATCTCGCGGCCCGCCGCGGCGGCGAGCATCCGCTCGGCCCCAGGTCGCTATCTCAGGCCCTCTCCGCGATCCGTGGGTTTCATCGGTTCCTCGACGCCCGCCTCGGCGTCGCCAACACCGCCATCGCCCTGGTGCGCGGCCCGCGCGTGAAGCCGGGCGTCCCGCGGCCGGTCAGCGAGGATCAGGCCGCCGGCCTGGTCGCCGAGGCCGGCGCCGATGGCGAAGGGCCGGCGTGGGTCGCGCTCCGCGACCAGGCCGTGCTGCTGCTCCTGTGGGGCTGCGGCCTGCGCATCTCAGAGGCCCTGTCGCTCCAGCGGCGCGACGCCCCACTCCCCCAATCCCTGCGAATCCTCGGCAAGGGCGGCAAGACGCGGCTGACGCCGGTCCTGCCCGTGGTGCGCGAAGCGGTCGACGCCTATGTGGACGCCCTGCCCTGGGTGACGTCACCGGATCAGCCGCTGTTCCGCGCCGCGCGGGGCGGCCCACTGAGCCCACGCCACGCGCAGGCGGTGATGCAGCGGCTTCGCGGGCGTCTTGGTCTCGGCGAGCGTGCGACGCCGCACTCGCTGCGCCACTCCTTCGCCACCCACCTGCTGGGCGCCGGCGCCGACCTTCGATCGATCCAGGAGCTGCTAGGCCATGCCAGCCTGTCGACCACCCAACGCTACACA
>Ga0302314_10002922_pt1 | contig 31693 bp, 27 predicted proteins | sample III_Palsa_N2_3_FD_200533 | JGI IMG/M metagenome (GOLD analysis project Ga0302314, IMG submission 200533) | Peat permafrost microbial communities from Stordalen Mire near Abisko, Sweden - III_Palsa_N2_3 | ecosystem: Environmental > Terrestrial > Soil > Palsa > Peat permafrost | place: Sweden... | reverse complement strand
GTACCCTGGCGCTGCGGCTGCGGTGAGGGCTAATCTGATGCTCATCGCCGCGGGGCAGAAGGCGCCGCCTCAGACTGTCGGTTATTTCACCGATGACCAGTTCAAGGCGATCAACGCTGAGCGGACGGGCCGCAACCTGCCTCCCATCAAGAGCAAGGATATCGTCTATGTCGGCCGTCATCACTATAAGAGGCGGTGTGTCGAGGACGGGTATTCGATCGATGATTTGATCGATCAGGTAATCAGCGCCCTCGATGCCAGTGCCGAGGTGAAGGCGTCGCCAAAAATGACGACAATGCGGATCCCCATATCGCGTGCCGACAATTATAAAAACATGGTCATGGATGAAGCAGTTTTTGAATGCACGACCCACAAGCCGCATGCGGAGCTCTATTCGGTGATCCCCAAGGGCGACACCAACAAGCCAAAAAGAAACGCCCCCTAGAAGGGGGCGTTCTGATTTATGGAAAGAGCCCGGGTAGCTAGTTGGGTCCGGCAGCCTTCTCTCCACGACGCGAATATAGACACTTTTCTCGGGAAAAGCAACGCACGCGGTCATGCAGCATCACCGGCCCGGCCTGACTAAACCTCCGCCAGCGCCAATTCCTCGCGCAGATGCGCCGCTTCCTGCTGACGGCGCCACATGGCGGCATAGGTGCCGTCGGCGGCCAGCAAGTCGCCATGGCGGCCGCGCTCGACGATCTGGCCCGCCTCCAGCACGATGATCTCGTCGGCGTCGACCACGGTCGACAGGCGGTGCGCGATCACCAGGGTGGTGCGGTTGCGCGACACTTCGCGCAGGGACTGCTGGATCTCGCGCTCGGTGTGGGTGTCCAGCGCCGAGGTGGCCTCGTCGAACAGCAGGATCGACGGGGCTTTCAGGATCGTGCGGGCGATCGCGACGCGCTGTTTCTCGCCGCCGGACAGTTTCAGGCCGCGCTCGCCGACCTTGGTTTCATAGCCCTGCGGCAAGGCGGTGACGAAGTCATGGATGCGCGCCATCTGCGCGGCATGCTCGACCGCTTCCTTGGGCGAGCCGGGGCGGCCATAGGCGATGTTGTAATAGACCGTGTCGTTGAACAGCACCGTGTCCTGGGGGACGATGCCGATCGCGGCGCGCAGGGAGCGCTGGCCCACATCGCGCAGATCCTGGCCGTCGATTTTGACCGCGCCGCCGGTGACGTCGTAGAAGCGGAACAGCAGGCGCGAGAGGGTGCTCTTGCCGGCGCCCGACGGGCCGACGATGGCCACCGTCTTGCCGGCCGGCACGGTGAAGCTGATGCCCTTCAGGATCTCGCGGTCGGGGTTGTAGCCGAAATGCACATCCTCGAAGCTCACCGCGCCGCCGGACAGCACCAGGTCGGACGCGCCCTCCTTGTCGGCGACCTCTTGGGCCTGGGTCAGCAGGACGAACATTGCCTCCATGTCGATCAGCGACTGCTTGATCTCGCGATAGACGAAGCCGAGGAAATTGAGCGGCAGATAGAGCTGGATCAGATAGGTGTTCACCAGCACGAAATCGCCGACCTTCATCCTGCCGTCGACGACCTCTTGCGCCGCCATCAGCATGATCGCGGTGAGACCCAGCGCAATGATGACGCCCTGGCCGATATTCAGCAGCGACAGCGACACCTTGCTGATGTTCGAGGCCTTCTCGTAGCGGCGCAGCGATTTATCGAAGCGCTCGGTCTCGTGCGCCTCATTGCCGAAATATTTGACCGTCTCGAAATTGAGCAGGCTGTCGATGGCTTTCGCGTTCGCTTCCTGGTCGGTCTCGTTCATCTGGCGGCGATATTTGGTGCGCCATTCGGTGATCGACAGGGTAAAGGCGATGTAGATCGCGATGGTGAAGAAGGCGGTCAGGGCGAAGCGGATGTCGTAGAGCCGCCACAGCACGATCGTCACCAGCGAGATTTCCAGCAGCGTCGGCAGGATGTTGAACAGCATGAAGCTGAGCAGGAAATCGATGCCCTTGGTGCCGCGCTCGACCACGCGCGACAAGCCCCCGGTCTGGCGGTCGAGATGGAAGCGCAAGGAGAGCGCGTGCAGATGGCGGAACACGGTCAGCCCGACCATGCGGATGGCGCGCGAGCCGACCTTGGCGAAGATGGCGTCGCGGATTTCACCGAAAGCCTGCGACAGGATGCGCGCCACGCCGTAAGCGAGGATCACCCCGAGCGGCACCAGGATCGCCGCGTCGCCATGCGGCGTCAGCGCGTCGATCGAGCGCTTGAACAGCATCGGCGTCGTCACGCTGATCAGCTTGGCCCCGACCAGGAAGATCATTGCCCCGATCACCCTGAGGCGCAGCCCGGTCTCGGTCGGCCACAGATAGGGCGCGAGACTGCGCAGGGTGGCGAAATGATTGCGTTTCGGCGTGGTCGACATTGGCGGTTTTATCCAGGCGATGTATGCCTACGGCGTACACAGATGAATGGGATGAACACAGATAAAATCACAAGCTCAAGCGGCGCCATTCGATTCGCGGGCGTCCGAAATTGACCACCAAGCCAGTGGGGATTGCGCTGACGCGCATATAGTTCAAACATTGCCCGAAATGAACGGGTTGTAGCGCAGCATCCAGCGCTTTCAATTCGATGATCACGCTTTGGTTCGCGATGAGGTCAGCTACGAAGATGCCGACTTCCTGTCCCTTATATAGCACTGGGGAGCGAACTTCCCGGTCTACTTGGATACCGGCTTCCTGCAATTCAAGGGTTGGCGCGCGCTGATAGACCGCTTCGGCGAAGCCATGTCCCAATTGTCCGATAACCTCGAAACAGGCCTTGATGATGTGGCCAGTCAGCGGGTCGCGTACCGCCCCATCTGTGTTCATCCCCTTCATCTGTGTACGCCGTAGGCGCGTCCGAGGGGGATTCATTCCAGCCCGTATTCCTGCCGAAAAGCGGCGACCCACCTGAATTCGTACCGTGCAAACGCCGCTAAACTACCGGATAAGAACAATCTCCACGTCTAACTTGACCTTCTTCCAAGCTCTATCGCTCGTCATGGCCGGCACGCGCAGATGCTGCGCCAGGGCCAGGCAAGCCCGGTCCCCCAATGACAATCCGGCTTGCCGCGTGTCGTTTCGCAGGCCGGAAGCCTGTACCGCCTGCCTGATGTCGAAAGGCACGACCGTGATATCCAGGCTGTCGATCATGGATGCGGCCTCCGACGCCTGCATTCCATGGTCGACCAGCTTCGAGATGACTTCCGCGATGTTCACGGTGGAGATGGCGGCCGCGGGGAGATGATCCGCGACCATGGCCGCTCCCGGCTCGTCATTGAACAAAGCCAGAATCGCAGCGGCGTCAAGGACGACTCGCTCAGTCACGCTTGGCTTCTTCACGCCTGTCGGCAATCAATTCTTCCGACAGGCTGACGCCTTCCGGGACGTAGCGCCGGACCACCGCTCGGATTCGGTCGAGGTTCTTTTGCTGATGCTCAATGACAAGGGAATTTCCCTCGACCCGGATAACATAGGGCTGACTGCTGTCGATCCCGGCCTCTTTGCGGAGATTGGCGGGAATCACAAGACGCCCATTATTTCCGATCTTCACATGCGCAACGGACATGGCTCATTTCCTTAACGAGGCATATTTTCGGAGTGTGTCATAAATCGTCATGGATGACCATTTTCGGTTTATCCAGATACTATTCCCGCGCGGTCAGCCTCGCGCGTTGTCAGGCGTCTGAAAGCATTGCAGCCATCATAAATATGACCATACTCTATGTTGGTATTCATGGAGTGCGCTATGGGTGTTACCTCACGCCGAGTATCGGACGCGCCTAAGAAAGCGACCAACGTGTCGATTAGCGAAGCGCTTTTAGCTGACGCAAAGGAGCTGCAGATCAACGTATCCCGCGCCGCCGAAGCTGGTCTTGATCGAGCGATCGCGGAGAAACGCGCGGAAATCTGGCAAAGGGACAATCTGGAGGCTTTACAAAGTTCAAACGACTATGTCGAGCGCAATGGGTTGCCGCTTGCGAAGTATCGGCAGTTCTGATGGCTCGATTCGACGTCTATCGAGATCCCGATGGGCAAGGATTCCTGCTCGATGTCCAGGCCGACATGATGAGCCATCTGAATACCAGGATCGTTGTGCCGCTCATGCTGGAAGCTGGCGCGCCTAAACCGGCGAAAGGCCTAAATCCAGGTTTTACGATCGGTGGTGTCGCCGTGGTGATGGTTACCCAATTCCTTGCCGCCGTTCCGATGTCGGCACTCAAGGATCAGGTGGCGACGCTGGATCGCGATCACACCACAATCGTCGACGCGATTGATTTGCTGATGCAAGGCTTCTAACTCACTCCAACCCGTATTCCCGCCGAAAGGCCGCGATCGACCCGAATTCATACCGCGCCAACGCCGCGCGATTGTTCTCCCGCCGCCGCGCGATCGCACCGTCAGGATCATCCAGCCGAAGATCGTCGATCCTCGTCATTTCCAGGCCGACATCGGCGGTCAGGACGATATGGTTGATCATGTTCTCGACCGGGGTGATCACGTCCAGCCCATAGCGCACGGCGTCGCGGATCGCCGACAGGCCGCCGCGCGGAACGATGACCACGCCATGGGCGGCGGCGAGGATCCGGTGATAGGCGACCTCGTCCAGCGGATAGGGATAGCAGCGCACCGGAACGCCGCCGATTTCGGACTGGGTCGGCATGTCGTTGCGGAAGGTGACGATCTGGATCGGACGTCCGGCGTTTTGGGCGGCGATAGTCCGGGCCACCTCCTGGAACTGGGCCAATCCCACCGACGGTTTGACGAACAAAACCACGCTATAACAATGGGGCGGCCGCTTGACGTCCTCGATGCCGGGAACGCGGTTGATCACCGGCGTCATCCAGGGAATCAGGCCGGGCTCGTCGGTCCGCCCGATGCGCAGCATCGACAGCCAGGGCTGCGGATTGATGAAGAATTTGGCGACCCGCTGGAAGGCCCGCTCCACCGACGGAGGATAGAGCAGGATCGAGCGCAATTCCGCTTCCTGGGCGGGATTGGCGGCACGCTCGCGGTGGAACAGATAATGCCGGTCGATGTCATCGTCCGTGTTGAGCACCGACAGCGGCAAGGCGGGGTGATGGTCCAGCACGTGATGGATCAGATCAGCCGTGCCCGGATGCAGGGATAGCACGGCGATCTTGGCATAGCCGCCCAGGAAGGCGTCGAATTCATCGCTGCCCGGCGTTACCGCCGCCGTCAGATCGGTCAGGGCGAATTCCCGCACGCCGGCCGGCCAGGACGGCATCGGCACGGCGTGATGCATCGCTACCGTCCCGAGTTGGTCCTCCGGCCGGGGGCCGAAGCGCAGCACGTCGATCGGCAGCGGCTCGAAGTCGCCGGCGACGACGGCGTTGAGGATCTTGCCGACGAAATAATCGGTCTGATCGGTAACGATCAAAACCCGGGGACGGCTCAAGCCGCGGCCTCCGCCTTGGCTCGCAACAGCGCCACGATCCTGCTGGCGGCGTCGGGGATATTGGTGCCGGGGCCGAAGATGGCCGCGACGCCGGCTTGGGTCAGGAACTCGTAATCCTGCTGCGGGATCACGCCGCCGACGATGACCATGATGTCGCCGGCCCCTTCCGCCTTGAGATCGGCGATCAGCTGCGGCACCAGGGTCTTGTGGCCGGCCGCCTGGGACGAGACCCCGACCACATGGACGTCGTTCTCGACCGCTTGCCGGGCGGCTTCGGCCGGGGTCTGGAACAGCGGCCCGACATCGACGTCGAAGCCGAGATCGGCGAAGGCGGTGGCGATCACCTTGGCGCCGCGGTCATGGCCGTCCTGGCCCATCTTGACCACCAGCAGGCGCGGCCGGCGGCCCTCTTCCACGGCGAACTCGGCGATGTCGCGCTGCACCTTGGCGAAGCCGTCATCATCCTTGAAGCTGCCGCCATACACGCCGGAGATCGATTTGGTGACGGCGCGGTGGCGGCTATAGACGCTTTCCAGCGCATCCGAGATCTCGCCGACGGTGGCGCGGGCGCGCGTCGCCGCGACGGCGAGGGCCAGCAGATTGCCCCCGCCGCCATCGGCGGCATCGGATGACAATGCGCTGGCGGCGGCGCTGGCCAAGGCCTTCAGCGCCTGGTCGCAGGCCTGGGCGTCGCGGGTCTGCTTGATGCGGTTCAGGCGATGGACTTGCTGTTCGCGCACCTTGGCGTTGTCGACGTCGAGGATCTCGACGGTGGACTCTTCCTTGGGCTGGTATTTGTTGACGCCCACCACGACCTCTTCGCCGCGATCGATGCGGGCCTGCTTCAGAGCGGCGGCCTCCTCGATGCGCAGCTTCGGCATGCCGGTCTCGACCGCCTTGGTCATGCCGCCTAAGGCCTCGACTTCGGCGATCAGCTTCTCGGCTTCGGCGACCAGCGAGGCGGTCAGACTCTCGACGTAATAGGACCCGCCCAGCGGATCGACGACGTTCGGAATGCCGGTCTCCTCGGCGATCACCAGCTGCGTATTGCGGGCGATGCGGGCCGAGAAGGGCGTCGGCAGGGCGATCGCCTCGTCCAGCGCGTTGGTGTGCAGGCTCTGGGTGCCGCCCAGCACCGCCGCCAGCGCCTCGATGGTGGTGCGAATGACGTTGTTGTAGGGATCCTTCTCGGTCAGCGACACGCCGGAAGTCTGGCAATGGGTTCTGAGCGCCGAGGAGAGCGGATTTTTCGGCTCGAACTGCGTCATCAGCTTGGCCCACAGCACGCGGGCGGCGCGCAGCTTGGCGACCTCCATGAAGAAATTCATGCCGATGGCGAAGAAGAAGGACAGGCGCGGGGCGAATTCGTCGACGGCCAGCCCCTTGGCCAGCGCGGCGCGGACATAATCGAGCCCGTCGGCCAGGGTGAAGGCCAGCTCCTGCACCGCGGTCGCCCCGGCCTCCTGCATGTGATAGCCGGAGATCGAGATCGAATTGAATTTCGGCATGTGCCTGGCCGTGTATTCGATGATGTCGGCGACGATCCGCATCGAGGGGCCCGGCGGATAGATATAGGTGTTGCGGACCATGAACTCTTTCAGGATGTCGTTCTGGATGGTCCCCGACAGCTTGTCCTGCGAAACGCCCTGTTCCTCGGCGGCGACGATATAGCCGGCCAGCACGGGCAGCACCGCGCCGTTCATGGTCATCGACACGCTCATCTTGTCGAGCGGGATGCCGTCGAACAGGATCTTCATATCCTCGACGCTGTCGATCGCCACGCCGGCCTTGCCGACATCGCCGACCACGCGCGGATGGTCGCTGTCATAGCCGCGATGGGTGGCCAGGTCGAAGGCGACCGACAGGCCCATCTGTCCGGCGGCCAGATTGGCGCGATAGAACTTGTTGGACTCCTCGGCGGTGGAGAAACCGGCATATTGGCGGATGGTCCAGGGCCGGTGCGCATACATCGTCGCCCGCGGCCCGCGCAGGTAAGGCGCGAAACCCGGCAGGCTGTCGAGATGCTCCAGTTTGGCCAGATCCTCGGCGGTGTAGAGCGGCTTGACCACGATGCCTTCCGGCGTGTGCCAGGCCAGCCCGTCCGAGGTACCGCCCTTGGTGTCCTTGGCGACCAGCGCTTCCCAATCCGCCCGCGACTTTTTTTCGAAATCCGACATTCTTGTCGTCCCTAATCCATTTGCGTCGCAGTCTACAAAGCTGGTTTTGGGGGGACAAGCTGTTCGCGGAACGCACCCTCCCTACTGCCGCGATGGCGCCGGCCAAACGAGCGGCCATGGAACCGGCCAAATGGTGCTGACTCGAGGGGAAATTTCCTTTAGTCTGTGATGCTTAATCACATAAAGTGATCGGCCAAAAGTCATGGTTGAAGACCCGTTCCGTATGGAGCCGATGAAATTGCCGGTCATCGGCGAGGAACTGACCGACGCGATTGCCGACCTTTCAGCATCGGTCGCGACGCTGGGTCAGGCACTGCATCCTGCGACAGCTAGGGGGCTGGCTGACCTGGTTCGCGTGATGAATTGCTATTACTCGAACCTGATCGAAGGCCATAACACGCGCCCCAGGGACATCATGACCGCGCTCAAGCTCGACGCCAAAGAGGGTGGTCAGGACGGCAAAGTGCTGGTCGGGATGGAAGATCGAGATGGCGCTTACCGCAATCTGGTCCTGGAAGCTGTCGCCCATATTCGGGTGCAGGAAAACATCGACCGGATGGCCGCGGCCGGAGTGCTGCCAGAACCTGCATCCGCCGATTTCGTGAAAGGCGTCCACCAGGATTTCTACTCGGGCCTACCTCGGGACATGCTCCACATCACCGGAGCCGGTCGCGATTTCTACATGGTTCCCGGCGAGTTTCGGTCGCAGGAAATGCACGATGTCCAGGTCGGCGCGCATATCCCTCCGGCGAGCGACAGCGTGGAGGCCTTCATGCAACGGTTCGCCGAGGTCTATCGTCTCGAGGGCGGGCGGATGGGTGGCGGCATTTTGAGCATGGCTGCCGCTCATCATCGGTTCGCGTTCATTCATCCTTTCGCGGATGGAAATGGTCGCGTCGTTCGATTGCTCAGCCATAGCATGGCGCACAAGATCGGAATCGGCGCGCATGGTCTTTGGTCGGTCAGCCGTGGTCTGGCCCGTGGTCACGATGTTGGATTGGAGGGCCGCGGCGAATATAAGCGTCTGCTGGCCCGCGCCGACATGCCAAGACAGGGGGATCTCGACGGAAGAGGAAGCCTTTCTCAACGCGCTCTTGCGGAGTGGTGCCTGTGGTTCGTGAAGGTCTGCCTGGACCAGGTGACCTTCATGGCCAGCTTGTTCGATTTGAACACCCTGGCTGACCGGCTCCGACGCTATGTCCGTCTGCACGACGATAAGTTGCCTGCGGTTGCCGGTGATTTGCTGGTCGAGATGCTGATGAGAGGGGAAATCGAGAGGGGGGAGATTCCTCGCATTCTTCAGATGCCGGAACGGTCTGCGCGGCGCGTCACCGCGATGTTGGCGGTCATGGACCTTATCGAGGCCGAATCGTCTCGGGGAGCCTTTCATCTGACCTTCCCCGCGGTCGCGCTTGAGGACCTGTTTCCCCGTCTATTTCCAGCGGCTGCCGCCTGAATCGAGAAGACCGTTCATCGCGCAGTGACGGCAAAGTTGGAACAAGCTGATACCAAGCCCCTACTTGACCGCGACAAGCTTGGAAGCCACTGTTTCTCCATGGCTTTGATCGATCATATCCGGCGTTGCAACCGCTGGACTCCCTCCGAGTTCCTGCCGCTGATGGCCGGCGACAAACTGCTCGGCCTGTTGCGTCCGGAGACGGCGCTCTATCTGTCGGACTTCCCGGAATTGTTCGTCGAGCATGAAGGCAAGGTCGGGCTGTCGGATCATTACACGAAGCCCGCCGACCGCACCGCCGCTTTCCGCCCGATCGCCGAGCGCCTGGCCCTCGAAGGGTTGATCGACAAGCTGCGCGACGAGGATTACCGGGTCGTGACCAAATGGGGCGAGAAGCCCCTGATGCAGATCGACCGCGCCGCCGTCAGTTTGCTCGGCATCAAGGCCTTCGGCATCCATGTCAACGGCATGGTGCTGAAAGAGCACGAGAAGGATCTGCTGCTGTGGATCGGCAAGCGCGCCGCCGACAAGGCGGTGGAGCCGGGCAAGTACGACAATATGGTGGCGGGCGGCCAGCCGGCCGGCCTGACGCTGCTGGAGAATCTGGAAAAGGAGTCCGGCGAGGAGGCCGGCTTGGAGCCGGAGATGGTCAAGCGCGCCCAGCCGGTCAGCCTGATTACCTATATCATGGAGGACGGGCGCGGCCTCAAGCGCGACACGCTGTTCGTCTATGACATGCTGGTGCCCGAGGATGTCGAGCCCCGCGCGGTGGACGGCGAGATGGAGAATTTCGTGCTGATGCGGCGTGGGATGATCCTCACTCTGCTGCGCGACGGCTTCTCCTTCAAATTCAACGTTGCCCTGGTGCTGATCGACTTCCTGGCCCGCCATGGCTTCTTGACCCCCGAGAACGAGCCTGACTACCCTGACCTGATCACGGGATTGCACACTCCTCTCGACTGAGGTCTCGCCATGAAGCCGCCCCGCAAGTTCTACGAACCTCTGGCCATCGGGGCGCCGGCGCCCTATCGCGACTTGCCGGTGACGCTGGAACGGATGATCCATTTCTTCCCGCCCCATAATGAAAAGCTGCGCCGCCGCCTGCCCGACATGATCGGATCGGTCGATGTGCTGCTCGGCAATCTCGAGGATGCCATCCCAATCGACGCCAAGGAGGCGGCGCGCAAAGGCTTCATCGAAGCAGCCACGGCCTGCGATTTCGGCGATACCGGGCTGTGGGTGCGGATTAATTGCCTCAATTCTCCCTGGTTCCTCGATGATGTCACCGAGATCGTCGCGGCGGCGGGGAACAAGCTCGACGTGGTGATGCTGCCCAAGGTCGAAGGGCCGTGGGACATCCATTATCTCGATCAGCTGCTGGCCCAGCTCGAAGCGCGCCACAAGGTCGAAAAGCCGATCCTGATCCACGCCATCCTGGAAACCGCGCTCGGCGTCACCAATGTCGAAGCCATCGCCGGGGCGAGCCCGCGTATGCACGGCATGAGCCTCGGGCCGGCCGATCTCGCCGCCTCGCGCGGTATGAAGACGACCCGGGTCGGCGGCGGCCATCCGTTCTATGGCGTGCTGGAAGATGCCAAGGGCGACGGCGCGCCAAGGACTTTGTTCCAGCAGGATCCCTGGCATTACACGGTGGCCAAGATGGTCGATGCCTGCCAGAGCTACGGCATCAAGGCGTTCTATGGCCCGTTCGGGGATTTCTCCGACGATGCCGCCTGCGAGGCGCAGTTCCGCAACGCCTTCCTGCTGGGCTGCGTCGGCGCCTGGTCGCTGCATCCCAAACAGATCGAGATCGCCAAGCGGGTCTTCAGCCCGGATGTGGACGAAGTGACCTTCGCGGTGAAGATTCTGGACGCGATGCCCGATGGCAGCGGCGCCGTGATGATCGACGGCAAGATGCAGGACGACGCCACCTGGAAACAGGCCAAGGTGATCGTCGATCTGGCTCGCCAGGTCGCGGCCCGAGACCCGGCGATGGCCGAGCGGTATGGACTTTCCGGAAAGTGAAGCGTGGCTCGTGCAGGCCGTCCGCCTTCATCGGAGCGGACGCCTGGATGAAGCCCTGGCGCTCTATCTCCGTCTTCTCGCCTGGCAGCCGGATCAGGCCGACGCCTGGCATTTTCTCGGCGCGCTGCTTCAGCAGCGAGGCCGGGGCGGTCTTGCCGTCGCGCTGATCGCCCGGGCGATCACCCTTTCAGGCGCCCGCGCCGTCTATCATTCCAATCGGGGCGTCATCCTCACCGAGATCGGCCGTTTCGAGGAGGCGCTGGTCTCGTTCGAGGCGGCGCTGAGGCTCAATCCGGCCGACGTCGCCGCGCATCAGGGGCGCGGCACGATCCTGAGCCGGTTCGGCCGGCCGGGCGAGGCGCTGGCGGCCTATGACGCGGCGCTCCGTCTCATGCCGGATCATGTCCTGGCGCAGTCCAATCGCGGGATCGCCCTGAACGATCTGGGGCGCCGGGAGGAGAGCCTCGTCGCTTTCGCCACCGCGCTTTGCCTCAAGCCGGACTATGCCGACGCCTATTCGCATCGGGGGACGGCGCTCAGCCTGCGCGGTCTGGCGCAAGAGGCCCTGGCCGCGTTCGAGACCGCGCTGCGGCTCGAGCCGGATTACGGCGAAGGGCACTCCAACCGCGGGACTCTCCTCAACGATCTTGGCCAGACCGACGCGGCCCTCGTCTCGACCGGCGCGGCGATCAGCCTCCAGCCCGGCTACGCCAAAGGCTATTTCAACCGCGCCGCGGTTCTGGCCCGTCTGGGGCTCGTCGACCAGGCCATCGCCTGCTTGGAGGCGGCGATACGCGTGAAGCCGGCCTATGCCGAGGCGCATCACAAACTGTCTTTGCTCCGCTTGCTGATGGGCGATTTCGCCGCCGGATGGGCTGAGCATGAATGGCGGCGGCAGGGCGCTTTCGCCAGGACACAGCTCAAGGACACGCTGTGGGGCGGGGAGGATCTGGCGGGCCGCACGATCCTGTTGCATGGCGAACAGGGATTTGGCGATACGCTGCAGTTCTGCCGCTACGCGCCGCTGGTGGCGGAGCGTGGCGGGAAGGTCATCCTGCGTGCGCCGCGCCCGCTGGTGAGTTTGTTGAGCAGCCTAGATGGCGTGACGCAGGTGGTGGCCGAGGAGGATCCCGCGCCGCCCTTCGACCGGCATTGCCCGCTGATGAGCCTGCCCTGGCTGTTCGGGACCGGGCTCGAGACCATTCCGGCCCCTGCGTCCTATCTCGGTCCCAGCGAAGCGGTCCGGGCGGCGTGGGCGGCACGCTTGGGTGCGCGTGAGGGGCTGCGGGTCGGACTGGTCTGGTCCGGCAATCCGACCTATGGCAACGACCGCAATCGCTCGCTGCCCTTCGATGCGCTGGCGCCCTTATGGGGCGTCGACGGCGTGCGCTGGTTCAGTCTGCAACTGGGGGAGAGGCGGAGTGATCTGGCCGGGGCTCCGTCCGGTTCGATCGAGGATCTGTCGCCGCATCTGGGTGATTTCAGCGAGACGGCGGGCGCTCTGTCGCAGCTCGATCTGGTGCTGACGGTCGATACGGCCGTGGCGCATCTGGCGGGGGCGTGCGGGCGCCAGACCTGGGTCATGCTGCCGCATGTCGCCGATTGGCGCTGGCTGCGGGAGCGGTCCGACAGCCCCTGGTATCCGAGCCTGCGCCTGTTCCGCCAGACGGACCGAGGGAACTGGGGCGATGTCGTCGCCGACATCGCCCGAGCTCTGGCCGGACGGTAAGGTTTACTGCGGCGGCGGCGGCGGAGGCAGGCCGGCCGGCGGGGTGGCGGCGCCGGGCGGGGCGGCGTTGGCCGGCGGCGGCGCGGCCGGGACCGGACGCCAGGGCAGGCCGCAGCTCTGCACATAGGGGTAATAGCCGCGCGGATTGTCGCACCAGTAATAGGTCGGCGCGGCGGTGCCGGGCGGCGGCGCGCCGGCGGTCACCGGCTCGGCATAGACCACGTCGGACACCACGGTCGGATAGGGGTAGATCGGCGTGTCGTACATATACCAGACGCCACCGGCGAACCACCACCAGCCGAAGCGCCCATTGTGCCATTCATGGCCCCAATGGCCGCCCAGCCACACTTCGCGGTCATGCGGGGCGAAGCGGGCGAATTCATGCTCGTGGAACTCATGGTGGAAACGGTCCTGGGCCGAGGCCAGGAGCGGCGTGAGGCCCAGCGTCAGGCTGGCCGCCGCGGCGAGCAGACTTTGCTTAACGGTGATTTTCATCTTGGTCCTCCAAGAAATCGATAAACACTATGTAAGCCGAGGATCGTGGCGAAACAGAGGTGACTTGGTTTCACTGTGTAACGCCGAGCGCGATGAAGAAATTGACGACGTCGGTTAGTTGCTGCGCCTTGGCTGTCGCTAAGGACTGCCTGGCTTGGGCATCAGCGGTTTCGGCGGTCAATAGTTGCAGCACGCTGGTCTTGCCGACCTGATAACTGATCCGCAGCAGCTCGAGGGATTCGGCGGAAATGTCCGCCGAGGCCTGCGAATCGCGCATCAGCTCGGCGTCGTGGTCGAGCGCCCGCAGGGAATCCGCCACCTGGCCGAAGGCGGTGACCACCGTCTGGCGATAGGTCGCCAACTGCGCGTTATAGGCCTCGATGGCGGCTTTCTTGGCTGCTTCGAGCGAGCCGCCATAATAGATCGGCTGGGCCAGTCCGGCGCCCACGCTCCACAGATTATTGGCCGGTTCGAGCAGGGTGCCCGGGGACACCGATTGCTGGGTGACCGACGCCGACAGGGTGATCTGGGGATATTGCGCCGCCGTCGCGACGCCGACGGCGGCGCTCAAGGAATGCAGCTGCGCTTCGGCGGCGGCGATGTCGGGCCGCTTGTGCACAAACTCCGACGGGACGGTGAGCGGCAGGTCCTCGGGCATGGTGAAATCGTCGATGGCGAAGTCGGGTGGGGTCCAATCGGCCGGCGCCTGGCTCATCAGCACCGCCAGCGCATGGCGCGCCACGCTGAGCTGCTGGCGCAAGGCCGCCAACTGGGTCTGCTGGGCGACCACCTGGCTCTGCACCGTCAGGACGTCGGTCTTGGCCGCCTTGCCGACCTCGTACTGCTCGCGCAGCATCTCGAGATCCTTGCGGTCGTTGATCAGGATACTCTCGGCGGTCTCGATCTGCAGCCTGGCCGCGGCGATGGCGACGGCTTCGGCGGCGACGCCGCCGACCAGCGTCAGGCGCGCTTCCTCGAGTTGCCAGCGCTGAAAATCGGCCTGGGCCCGGGCTTCCTCGACGGTGCGCGCCGTGGCGCCGAACAGATCGACCATGTAGCTGGCGGTCGGGCCGATCGAGAAAAAGTTCGAGCTGGTGCCGCCGCCCGCCGCGGTGAAGCCACCCGAGCCGTTGCGCTGAACGCCGGCATCGAGACTGACCTGCGGCCACCAGGAGGCGGTGCTCTCCTCCACCACCTGCTCGGCCTGCCGCAAGGTGGCCTTGGCCGCCTCGAGGGTGGCGTTGTCGGCCAGCGCCTGGGTTTCGGTGCGGTCCAGGGCGGGGCTGTGGAACAGGATCCACCAATCGGGCCGCACCGGACCCGTCGCCACATGCGGACCCTCGATGCCGGCCTGCTCCTGGTCCGGCACCTTGGCGAGATCGTAGCGGGTCTGGGTGGGGTCGGCCGGCGGCTGGTAATCTGGCCCGACGGCGCAGGCCGTCAATGACAGAGCTGCGGCGCAGCCGGTGAGCAGCAGAGGGAGTAAAATCAGGGCTTTATTCATAGCGCAGCGCATCGATGGGGTTAAGCAGCGCCGCCTTGCGTGCCGGGTAATAGCCGAAAAACACGCCGATGACGGCGGAAATCAGGAAGGCGCCCACGATCACCGTCGGCGACAGCAGAGTGGGCCACCCCGCCGCATAGGAGATGATCTTGGCGGCGGCGATGCCGGTCAGCACCCCGGCGCCGCCGCCGATGCCCGACAGCAGCACCGCCTCGACCAGGAATTGCAGCAGCACATGGATGCGCCGCGCCCCGATCGCCATGCGGATGCCGATCTCGCGGGTGCGCTCGGTGACCGAGACCAAAAGGATGTTCATGATGCCGATGCCGCCGACCAGCAGCGAGATCGAGGCGATGGCGGCCAGCAGGATCTCCAGCACCTTGCTGCTCTGCTCGGCCACCTCGGCGATTTCCGTCAGATTGCGCACGGTGAAATCGTCGTCCATGCCGGCTTCGCCGGCGATTCCATTGAATCGCGCGGAACGCGCGTCCGGCTTGATGCGGTGGCGGCGTTCCAGCGTCTCGGTAACCTGATCGACCGCCTGCTCGGTGACATCGCTGCTGCGCGCCTGGATATAGATCGCATTGACGAAGCCGGCCAGGCGCGGCTGGATTCCGAACGGGTTGGCCGGGGTGCTATTGACGCCGCCGGTGCTGATGACCAGGCCGCTTTGCGCGGCGGCGGCGATGGTGGCCGACGGGGTGGACACGCCCAGGATCCGCTGCTGCGAGGTCGAGAAGGGGGTCAGGATCACATCGTCCTGGTCGGCGCCGCCGCCGGAATTGCCTTTGGTGGCCAGCACGCCGATGACCGTCAGCGGCACCGATTTGACCAGCACCGTGGCGCCGACCGGGTCGGAATCCGGGCCGAACAGAGCGTCGACCACGCTCTGGCCGAGAATGCAGACCATGGCTCCGTCATGTTCGTCGTCGGCGGTGAAATCGCGCCCCGAGGACACGCCCCAACTGCGGATCGAGAGATAGGAGGGGGTGACGCCCTGCACGCTGGTGGCCCAATTGTCGTCGCCATAGACCACCTGGGCATTCTGGCGGGCGATCCAGGCCACGTCGGCCACCGCATCATCCTCTTCCAGAATGGCCTGGGCGTCGGTGACGGTGAGACTCGAGGTGCTGCCGGCGCCGCCCCGCACGCCGCCCGAGCGGGTGCTGGCCGGGTTGGCGATCAGGAGATTGGTGCCCAAGCTGGCGAGGCGTTCCTTGACCACGGCCCGCGCCCCTTCGCCGACCGCCACCATGGCGATCAGGGCGGCGACGCCGATGAAGACGCCCAGCATGGTCAGCGCCGCCCGCATCTTGTGGCGGCCGATGGCGCGCAGCGCCGCGAGCAGGGCGAGGCTGAGGAAGGAGCGGATCTCCTCCAGCTGGCCGGGGCGGTGGATCGGCGTCACCGGATGGATGCGCGGGATGCTGGGGCGGCTGCGGATGTCGGACTGGATACGGCCGTCCTTGAGGGTAATGACCCGGTCGGCATAGGCGGCCATGTCGGGCTCATGGGTGACCAGCACCACGGTAAGGCCCTGCTCGCGGTTAAGCTGGGTGATGGCGTTCATGATCTCGGCCGAGGTCTGCGAATCGACATTGCCGGTCGGTTCGTCGGCGAGAAGGATGGCAGGATGGTTGATCAGGGCGCGGGCGATGGCGACGCGCTGCTGCTGGCCGCCGGACAGCTGGTTGGGATGGTTTTTCTGGCGCGCGGCCAGGCCCAGCGTGGCCAGCGCTTCTCTCGCGCGATCGAGACTGCCCTCGGTCTGGCCGGCATAGAACAGCGGCAGCGCCACATTCTCGATGGCGGCGGTGCGGGTCAGCAGGTTGAAGCTCTGAAACACGAAGCCGATGCGCTGGCCGCGAATGCGGGCGAGGTCGGGCTCCGACAGGGTGGCGGTGTCGGTGCCCTCCAGCAGATAACGCCCGCCATCCGGCTGGTCGAGGCAGCCCAGGATGTTCATCAGGGTCGATTTTCCCGACCCCGACGTGCCCATGATGGCGACGAACTCGCCGGACTCGACGGTCAGGCTGACGCCGTCCAGCGCCCGCACCTCGACGTCGCCCAGACGATAGACGCGGCTGACAGTCTCGATGGAGATGACGGGATTGGTCATGGCGTCGTTCCCGCAAGCCTTGCATGGCAGGTCGCCCGGTAAGGGAGTCGGAATAGCCGCCGGTGCTGGCACCGCCCCCATCCCGGGCGCGTCGGCGGAATGATTTTTTGCTCTTGGGCAAAAAATCGTTTCGACGAGGTGCAACGAAGAGCGCGAGATGAGATCTCGCTTCGCCCAACGGGCGAACCCTCCAGACTCAGCGCTGCCCCAACGATCTGCGCATCCCACAGCGCCGGTGCTGGGCTGACGGAGAGCAGGGCTCTCATCAGAATCTCGCGCCGCCGCCCGGGCCCGGGGCGCGCCGCTGCTGGTTCTGGCCGCCGGTCCGTCGCGGAGTGGTCGAACTCTCGCTCTCATGCTGCTCGGACACCACCACCTGGTCGCCCGGCTTCAATCCTTCGCCCGACACCTCGACCAGGGTGCCGTCGTCGAGCCCGACCTTGACCGGCACGGGGGTGAGTTGGCCGTCGCGCAGCACCCAGACACGGCTGCCCGGCGGGCCGCGGCGCGGCCGGTCCTCGGTGTCGTCGCCGCTCCGGGCTCCGCCGGCGCGATCCGCGCCGCCGCGATTGCCGGCGCCGCCGGCCCAGCGATTGCCGTTGCCGCCTTCGCCGCCGCCGGCCTTGTTGGCGGCTTCGCGTTTCTCGCGCATTTCAGTGCGGCGCTTGGCGACGTCCGGGGGGACGAAGCGGATGGCCGGCAGCGGCACGCGCAGCACGTTCTTGGTCTGGGCGGTGATGATATGAGTGTCGGCCGTCATGCCGGGCAGCAGCAGCTTGGCCGGATTATCGACATCGACCACCACGTCGTAGGTGACGACGCTCTGCACGGTGACCGGCGACTGGCGGATCTGGCGCACCAGCCCCTCGAATTCCTTGTCGGGGAAGGCCTGCACGGTGAAGGTGGCGGGCTGGCCGACCTTGACCGCGGCGATGTCGGCCTCGGCGACATTGGTGTCGACCTGCATCTTGGTCAGGTCCTTGGCGATCAGGAACATGGTCGAGCTCTGCAGGTTCGACACCACGGTTTGACCAATATCGACATTGCGCGAGACCACCATGCCGTCTACGGGGGAGACGATGTCGGTATAGCCGAGATTGACCTCGGCCGCGTGCAGGGTCGCCTGCTTGCCGAGGATCGTGGCCCGGTCGAGGGTGACCTGCGCCTCGGCCTGGTCGGCGACGCTCTTGTCATTGTCGACCTGGTCCGCCGAGACCACGCCATGATCCAGCAGCTTCTTGTCGCGCTCGTAGGAAACCTTGGCATAGACGAGGGCCGCCTGGTCCTTCTTCAGCTGGGCTTCGCTGGTAGCGAGATCGGCCTTGTTCTGATCGACCACGAGGCGCAGCGGTTCGGGATCGATGCGGGCGCAGATCTGGCCGATTTTCACCGCGGTATTGAAGTCGCAAGCAACGCTCTTCACGACCCCCGAGACATAGGAGCCGACTTGCACCGTGGTCACCGGATCGACGGTGCCGGTCATGGTGATGCTGCGTTCGATGTCGCCGCGCGTCACCGCCTGGGTCACATAGCGGGGCGCCGCGGTGCGGCCATGCCACCAATACCAGCCACCGCCGGCGGCGCCGGCCAGCAAAAGGACGATGATCGCTGCGGCGACGGTGCGCCGGCGGGAAAGAAATCGCGTCATGGCGCAGGAGTATCGGGGCCGGTTGTTTCAGGCGTGCGACGGCGCCGACCCGTTTCTGTCACAGAATGTTTCACGAAGCGGAGTCCGCCGCGTCTTCGGACGGCGGCGACAGGTCTTGCTCGTCCTGCTTTTCCTCTTCCTCTTCCTCGTCCTCCGGCAGGCTCAGGACGCCGGAGGTGTAGTCGTAGTCGAAAATTTCGGCGTAGCGGCCCCAATTGATGACCTGTTCCAGCACGCGCTCGGCCTCGTCGTCGGTGAGGTAATCCTCGAGCTCCTGCAGGAAGCGGTTTTCCGGCGCGCGATGGTCGCGCCGCTCGTCGAGCACCCGGCGGATATGCGAGGCCAGCGAGACGTTGGCCAGCATCTGCTCGGCGAAGATCTCCTTCCTGACCGCGTCCTCGGCGTCGACATAGGCCTGGCCGCGCGGCAGCATCGCCACGTCGCCATGCTCGACCTTGATGAACTGGAAGATGCGCCCGGCTTCGAGCAGATGGAACAAGGTGTCGTCCGGCAGCTGCAGGATGTCGGCCAGGGCCGGCAGGTCGGCCTTGCCGTTCAGGGGATCCTCGGACAGCGCTTCCAGCATGCCCTCGATCTTGTAGGGCGTGGCTTCCGGCAGACGGTAACCCAGCGACAGCGGTTCGGCGGCGGCGCCGGCGGCGCGCTGCGGATGCTGGGTCATGATCCCGTAGATCTCGTCGACGATATGTTTGAAGGCGGGCGCCTCGGTATCGCGCGGATGGGGCAGATTGACCGGGATCTCGGCCTTCACGCGGCCGGGATCGCTTGAGAAGATCAGCACGCGGTCGGCGATGGTGACCGCTTCCTCGATATTGTGCGAGACGAACAGGATACCCTTGGTCGGGATCTTGCGATCCTGCCACAGCTCCAGCAGATCGCCGCGCAGGGTCTCGGCGGTCAGCACGTCGAGCGCCGAGAAGGGCTCGTCCATCAGCAGAACGTCCGGCTGCATCACCAGCGCGCGGGCGAACCCCACACGCTGGCGCATGCCGCCGGACAGCTCGCGCGGGAAGGCGCTCTCGAAACCGCCGAGGCCGATGATGTCGATGGCCTCGGTGGCGCGCTCGTCGCGCTCCTCGGGGGGGATGCCCATCGCCTCCAGCCCCAGCTCCACATTCTGCTGCACGGTCAGCCAGGGAAACAGGGCGAAGGACTGGAACACCATCGAGATGCCGTGCGCCGGCCCGTTGATCGACTTGCCGCGATAGAGCACGTCGCCGCCATTGGGCTTGACCAGCCCGGCGATGATGCGCAGCAGCGTCGACTTGCCCGAGCCCGACTTGCCCAGCAGGGCGACGATCTCACCCTCCTGCAGGCGGAAATTGACCTCGTCGAGCACGACGCGTTCCGACCGGTCGGGGGCGCGGAAGCTCTTTCTGACATTGGCGAGGTGGATAAGCAACTCGCGCGGAGTAGGAGTGTCGGTCATTTTTAGTCCCTCAATTGCCGGGCGCGGTCTCCGACCACTTGGCTTTACTCCGCTGCGCTGCGCGGCGTCGCGCCTTGCGCGCCGGATCCGCTACGCGGCTCATTACTCGATCCTCCAGCGCTCTTCGGCCAGTTTGTAGAGCCGGCGCCAGATCTGACGGTTGAACAGCATGACGAACATCACCATCACGCCGGTGCCGAGCGCGATGCGGGGAAAGTCGCCCTTGGCCGAATTCTCGAAAATGTAGGCGCCGACGCCGGTGGCGACCAGGTTGGTTTCGCCCCAGCTGACATATTCGGAATAGATGCTGACGTTCCACGATCCGACCGAGGCGGTGATGGCGCCGGTGACGTAGGAGGGGAAGATGGCCGGCAGGATCATCCGCTTCCAGCGCAGCCAGCCCCTGACGCCGAAATTGCCGGCGACGTCCTTGAGGTCGGTGGGAATGGCCGAGGCGCCGGCGATCACATTGAACAGGATGTACCACTGGGTGCCCAGGATCATCAGCGGGCTGGTCCAGATATTCACATTGAGGTGGAATTTAAGGATGCCCACCACCGCCACCGGCCATACCAGATTGACCGGGAAGGCGGCGAGGAACTGGGCCACCGGCTGCACCATCTGGGCGACGCGGGGCCGAAGTCCGATCCAGACGCCGATCGGCACCCAGACCAGGGAGGCCAGGGCGATCAGCACCAGGACGCGCACCGCGGTGACGGCGGCCTTGCCGAACACCTCGAGCACTTCATGATAGCTGACCTCGCCATTGACGAACTGGCCGATGCGGATCAGGGCATAGGCCGCGGTCAAGGCGATGGCGGAGTTCCAGGCGGTCTCGATCCATTGCCGCTCGCGCTTGCGCTCGACCGGCTTGCCCAGCCTGTCGCCGCGGCGACGGAAGATCGGCAGCGACCAGTTCCACAGCGCGGTCGGAATCTCGCTCAGCTTGCGCACCAGCCGGGTGCGCTGCATGAAGGTCAGGAAGCGCGATTCCGGAACGTCCTCGCCCGGCATGCTCTCATATTTGAACTTGTCGCCCCAGGCCAGCAGGGGACGAAAAAACAGCTGGTCGTAGAGCAGGATCGCCACCAGCATGGCCAGAATGGCGTAGATGATCGCGGTGAGATCGCGCTCGGCGATGGCGACGGCGATGTAAGAACCGATGCCGGGCAGCATCACTGACTGGCCCGAGACGGTCAGCGCCTCGGAACTGACCACGAAGAACCAGCCGCCCGACACCGACATCATCATGTTCCAGATCAGCGGATTGGCCGAGAAGGGCAGTTCGAGCCGCCAGAAGCGCTGCCAGGTCGACAGATGGAACATCTCGGCCGCTTCCTTCATGTCGTGCGGCACGGTGCGCAGGCTCTGATAGAAGCTGAAGGTCATGTTCCAGGCCTGCGACGTGAAGATCGCGAAGATCGAGGCGCATTCGACGCCGAACAGGCTGCCCGGGAACAGGCCGATGAAAGGCGCGATCGAGACCGCCTCAAAGGTGAAGATCGGTACCGATTGCAGGATGTCGAGGATCGGGATCAGGATCTTCTCGGCATAGCGGCTCTTGGCCGCCAAAGTCGCATAGACCAGGGTGAAGGTCAGCGCGCAGACCAGCCCGGCCCCCATGCGCAGGATCGACCGCATCAGGTAATAGGGCAGATAATCCGGCTCGAGATGGATTGGGGTCGGGTCGCCGACATTATAGGGCAGGCCCATCTGGATGCTGGAAAAGGCCAGGGCCCAGATCACGCCGAGGACGAGCGGGAAGGCCGCCAGATCCCACGCATTGGGACGCAGCGCGGCCGAAAATCCGATATTCCTGGTCAGAAAGCTTGGGCGCACGTTCTACCCCCTGAAACCTAGCGTCCCTCCAATACATGGGAAGCCGGTGGGTGGCAACCGCGCGGATTATTGAGTTTTTGTGACGAAATAGCGGGCCAGGATCTTTTGATAGGTGCCGTCCTCCTTCATGGCCCGGAGCGCGGCATCGATGGCCTGGCTTTCGGCGCCCATGTCTCGGGCGCGCGTGAAGGCCAGAAAGGCCGGCACGTCCTCCACGGCAGGGGTCAGCTCGCGGATCCGGGTGTCCAGCCCGAGGCCGCGCGCCTCGGCCCAGATGCCCTGGTCGAAACCGGGCACGAGGTCGACTCGGCCGGCAAGCAGGATGCGGACGCCGCCGGTGGTGTCGGTCACGGTCTGCGGGGCGGGCAGGGTTCCGTCGCGCAAGGCGGTGTCGAGGCGCGGTCCGTAGCTGCTCTGATTGATGATGCCGATCCGGCGGCCGGTCAGCTTGGCGAGATCGCCATCGAAGGCGATCGTACTGTCGACCTTTACGAACCACGCCATCCGCTCGTCCAGCAGCACTTCCTCGGGAAAGGCGAGATAGGTCTCGCGCTTGGAGGTGCGGAATACCGGAAAGATCGCGTCGATGCGCCCCATGCGGGTCTCCTGCATGCTGCGCGCCCAGGGCAGGAAGCGGAATTCCACGGGGATGCCGGCACGACGTCCGGCCTCGGCGAGAGCCTCGCATAGGGCGCCGGCGGGCTGGCCGTTCTCCAGCCAGGCGACCGGGCGATAGCCGTCGGTGGCGATCACCAGAGGCTCCGCCGCGCCGGTCCGATCGACGGTCAGCGCCAGGCACAAGAGCAGGGCGGCCAGGCGCTTCATCGGGCCAGGAACTCCCGGGTCTGGTCGATGGCCTCCTTGAGGCCGACCCGCTGGATCTCGACTCCGGGCGGGAAGGCGCCGGCCAGGCGCGAGGGCATCAGCGGATCGAGCAGCACGAACAGCCCGGTATCGTCGGCGCGGCGCACCAGCCGGCCGAAAGCCTGTTTGAGGCGCAGCCGCGTGATCATGTCGTCATAGCTTTTCTTGCCGAATGCCATGCGCCGCACCTTGTGCAGAATATCGGGGCGCGGCCAGGGCACCCGATCGAACACGATCAGGCGCAGACTGCGGCCCGGTACATCGACTCCGTCGCGCACCGCATCGGTGCCCAGGAGGCAACTATCTTCCTCGGCGCGGAAGATATCCACCAGCGTGCTGATGTCGATGCCGTCCACATGCTGGGCCAGCAGCGGCAAGCCGGCCTCGTCGAGGGCGGGGGCGATGCGTTTCCACACCTCCTTCAAGCGGCTGACCGCGGTGAACAGGCCCAAGCCCCCGCCGCCGGCGGCCAGGAACAGCTCGCGATAGGCGCTCGCCACCTGGTCGAGATCATCCTTGCGCACGTCGCCCACCACCAGCACCCTCGTATGCGAGGCGTAATCGAAGGGCGAGGGCAGGGAGGCGCGGATCGGCGGACCGTCGAGATAACCGGCGCCGCTGCGCCGCTCGGCCACCGCCCAGTCGGCATCGGAATCGCCCGAGCCGTCGAGCAAGGTGGCCGATGTCACCACCATGCCATGGGCCGGCTTCAGCACCGTCTCGGCGAAGGGAAGCATCGGATCGATCCAATGGCGATGGAAGCCGACGTCGAAATCGCGCCCCTCCAGCCGCTCGATGGCGAACCAATCGATGAATTCGGCCGGTGTTTCCGCCCGCAGGCTGGCCAGCATCGAGCGCCAGGCGCCGAGCGGAGCCAGGCCGCGCCGTTCGATCGAGCGGGCGATCGCCTCGATGCGGCCACGGGTGGCGGTTTCGAGTTCGGCCGCTTCGTCATCGAGCAGGGCAACCAGCTCCTTGGACAGCAATTTCAGCGGATCGATGAGGGCGGTCACCGCGGCCAGCAGGGTATCCGCCACCTCGGCCAAACCTTCCGCCAGCGGGCGCGGATCGCATTGCAGGCTATAGGGGCTCTTGCCGTCCGGCGCCCGGCCCAAGACGTCCTGACGCACCAGGGAGAGGAACTGTTCGGTCGGGCCTTGCGGTCGATTGTCGGCCATGCGCTGGTGCCAACCCGGCGCCGGCAAGGCGCGGGCGGCGTGCAGCACGTCGCCCAAGGCCCGCTTGGCGATGTCACTGTCGCCGATCAGTTCCTCGGCGCGCTTCTTGAGGCCGCGGGCCCGGCTGGCGCCGCCCTCGGCCTCTGCGCCCAGCAGCCAGCGGCGCAGCTCGGCGGCTTCCGAGCCGGACAATTCGGCGGCGAAGGCGCTGTCGGCGGCATCGAACAGATGATGGCCTTCGTCGAACACATAGCGGGTCGGGGTGCCGGCCTCGTCGAGACCGCCGAACGCCGCCTGCACCATCACCAATGCGTGGTTGGCCACCACGATGTCGGCACCTCTGGCGCGGCGCACGGTCTTCTCGATGAAGCATTTGCGGAAATGGGCGCAGCCGGCATAGATACATTCGCCGCGCCGGTCCGCTAATGCCAACGTCCGTCCGCGTCCCAGAAGTTCGACCAGCCAGCCCGGCAGGTCGCCGCCCACCATGTCGCCGTCGCGTGAACTCATTGCCCAGGCGGCGATCAGGCCCAGCGCGACGCGCCCCTGGCCTTCTTCGCGGCGTCGAAGCGCTTCCTCGTAATTCAGCAGGCAGAAGTAGTTCTCGCGGCCTTTGCGGATCACCACTTTCTGCGCCTTCACCGACGGGTCGGGATGCAGGCGCGCCAGTTCGGCGTCCAATTGCCGCTGCAGATTGCGGGTATAGGTGCTGATCCAGACCGGCGCGCTGTTGCGCTCGGCCCAGATGCTGGCCGGGGCGATATAGCCCAGCGTCTTGCCGGTGCCGGTGCCCGCCTCGGCCAGAACCAGATTGGGCACATCGACCTGGCGGCGCGGCGCGAAGGCCATCGCCGTGGCCGAGGCGTAGTCGGCCTGGCTGGGGCGCTGCTCGGCGCCGGCGCCCAGCAGCTCTCCGAGCCGCAGTCGGGCTTCCGCCCCGTCGACCGGACGGTCGCCGGGCGGGCCTTCCGGGGCGTGTTCGCTCCATTCGCCCAAGCGCTCCCACACCTCCATCGCGCCACGGCCGGCATAATGGGCGGCGTCGAGGGCCGCGACTGCCGCCGCGCCCCAGGCCCAGCCGGCCTTGGCCAGTTCGAAGGCCAGGCCCTGCTGGTCGATGCGGCGTAAGCTCGAGGGACCGCGCAGTTTCAGCTCATTGAGCAGCATATAGGCGGTGCGGTTGAGGACCATCGCCTCATCCTCGGGCCCGGCGGGGGGCGGCAAGTCCATCGCCTCGGCCAGGCCGCGCGGCGTCGGCACGCAGAAACGCGCCGGCCGCACGAAGGCGAACAGTTCGAGAATGTCATAGCCGGCGAAACTGTCGGGCGGGACGCGCAGCCGCGCCGCCACCGCGATCTTGTGGCAGAACAGTGCCGGTTCAGCGCGAATCCGGCGCGCCGCGTCCGCCAGCGAGATCGTTTCGACCTCGCCGTCCGCGCTGAGCCAGATCGCCTTGCCGGGGTGGGGAATGAGAACCGAGGGGAGCATTTCGATATGATTATAGAGGCTCGCGGATGATTTCGAGCATGGTTTGTGCTTGAGTGCCCGGGCCTACGCAATTGTCTCCAGGGTACCCGATGTTTCTGATCGTCAAGTCGCTGCTAACCCCCGAGGAAGTCGCGCGTCTCGAAGCCATCAGCCGCGACATGAAATTCGTCGACGGCAAGCTGACCAACGCCGGGCATATAGCCAAGCAGAATTTGCAGGCGCCGCGTGACCCTAAAGATGCGCTTTATTCGGAATCGGTCGCCATCGTCAGCGGCGCCTATATGCGCAGCCAGCAGTTCCGCCATTTCGCCTATGCGCGGCAGACCACGCATCCGCTGCTGTCGCGCTATGACGTCGGCATGAAATACGGCCGGCATTGCGACTCCGCCTATATGCCGATTCCGCCGGCCACCTTGCTGCGGACCGACCTCTCCAGCACCGTCTTCATCTCCGATCCGGCCAGCTATGACGGCGGCGAACTGGTGATCCATCTCGGCAATCAGGCGGTTCCGATCAAGCTGGATGCCGGCGATGCGGTGGTCTATCCCTCGACCACCATCCACGAGGTCATGGAGGTGACGCGCGGGTCCCGCCTGGTGTCGATCAGCTTCATCGAGAGCCTGATCCGCGACAATCATATCCGGACCCAGCTCTATGAGCTGAATCAGGTCGCCGAGGCCGAGAAGGCTAATATTTCTTGGGAAAATCAGATGAGGCTGGAGGCGGCGATTCAGAATTTGATGCGGATGTGGGCTGATACTTAGGGGCAGGCGGCGAGTCTGGATGGTCGCCCCTAAGGGGGCGAACAGAGGGGCCTCGCTCGCAAGTCTCGCTCAGCCTTCTCACCTACCGACGCCTTGCGTCGGTTCGGCGTTGCCGACCGGCTCAAAGCCCTCCGTACCACCCCTTGCGCCTCGTCGTAACGATTTTCGCCCAAGAGCGAAAATCATTCCGCCGGCGCGCCCAATTGTGGGCGGCACGGCGTGGATCAGCGCCGTGTTCTACATTCAGGCCGCTTTGGATCGTGTTGAAACCCTTGTTTCAACATGAGCCGAAGCGGAACACTCACGCTACGGATCCCACGCGCCTTCAGAGCAATTGCCCGATCCCCCTAATCAAGCGTCGATGATCTCGCCCGTGATCGTGCAATCCGGCGCGGCCAGATCGACGAACACGCCGGTCACCTCGTCCGGGGCGCGGTGCTTCATCGGGTCTTCGCCGGGGAAGGCCTGGGCGCGCAGATGCGTGCGGACCGAGCCGGGATCGACCAGATTGATCTTGAGGCTGGTGGTGCGCGCCACCTCGACGGCCCAAGAGCGGGCCAGGGTTTCCAGCCCCGCCTTGCTGGCGGCGTAGGCGCCCCAGAAGGGCGTCGCGTCCTTGGCCCGCGCATCGGTGACAAAGATGGCGCGGCCGGCGTCGGACTGACGCAGCAGCGCGTCGAAGCTGCGCATCAGCCGGTAATTGGCGGTGAGATTGACCTCCATCGCCTCGGCCCATTCCTTGGGGGGGATGTGACTGACCGGGCTCAGCACGCCGAGCGTGCCGGCGATGCCGGCCAGAATGTCGAGACGGCCGAATTTCTGATAGAGCGCATAGCCCATCTGGTCGATGTCGTCGCCCTTGCGGAGGTCGAGCGTGACCAGGGTGGCTTCGCCGCCAAGGTGCCTGATCTCGTCATCCAGCTCTTCCAGGCCGCCCTGCGTGCGGGCCAGCGCCACCACATGGGCGCCAGCCGAGGCATAAGCGCGGGCGACGGCGCGGCCGATCCCGCGCGACGCCCCGGTGACCAGGGCGACGCGGCCGGCCAGACGCTTGGCGTCAGTCATCGGAATGGGCCAGGGCGGCGACGGTCTTCTGGCTCGGATGCCCTTCGAGGTCGGTCAACACCAGCGGATAGTCGCCGGTGAAGCACGCATCGCAGAATTTCGGCGATTTGTCGTTGCGCTTCTCCTCGCCGACGGCGCGGTAGAGACCGTCGAGCGAGATGAAGGCCAGGCTGTCGACGCCGATCAGCTTGGCCATGGCGGCCACGTCGTTATTGGCGGCCAGCAGCTTGCTGCGCTCCGGCGTATCGATGCCGTAGAAACAGGAATGCATGGTCGGCGGGCTGGAGATGCGCATATGCACTTCGGTAGCGCCCGCATTGCGCACCATTTCGACGATCTTGGTCGAGGTGGTGCCACGCACGATCGAATCATCGACCAGGATCACGCGCTTGCCGGTGATATGCGCCTTGTTGGCATTGTGCTTCAGCTTGACGCCGAGATGGCGGATCTGGTCGGTCGGCTCGATGAAGGTGCGGCCGACATAATGATTGCGGATGATGCCCAGCTCGAAGGGGATCTTGGCTTCCGAGGCGTAGCCGAGCGCGGCCGGCACGCCGGAATCCGGCACCGGGATCACGACGTCGGCGTCGACATGGCTCTCTCGCGCCAGTTCCTGGCCGATCTGCTTGCGCACATCGTAGACGCTCGCACCTTCCATGATGCTGTCGGGGCGGGCGAAATAGATGTGCTCGAAAATGCAGAAGCGGCGCTCCTTCTTGCCGAAGGGCTTGATCGAGCGCATGCCGTTATCGTCGAGAATGACGATCTCGCCCGGCTCGACGTCGCGCACGAATTCGGCGCCGACGATGTCGAGCGCGCAGGTCTCGGAGGCGAAGATATGGCCGCCATTCGAGGTCTTGCCCAGCACCAGGGGCCTGAAGCCCAGCGGGTCGCGCACGCCGATCACCGCTTCCTTGGTCAGCACGCACAGCGAATAGGCGCCCTCGACCTGGCGCAGCGCGTCGATCAGGCGTTCCTCGACGGTGGAGTAGAGGCTGATGGCGATCAGATGGATGATCACCTCGGTGTCGGTGGTCGACTGGAACAGGCAGCCGCGGCGGACCAGCTGCTTCCTGATGGTGAGCGCGTTGGTCAGATTGCCGTTATGCGCCACCGCGAATCCGCCGAACTCGAAATCGGCGAACAGCGGCTGGACGTTGCGCAGAGCCGTTTCACCCGTCGTGGAATAGCGGTTGTGCCCGATCGCCATATGGCCGGGCAGCTTCTTCATCACCGTTTCCGAGCCGAAATTGTCGGCGACGTGGCCCTGGCCGCGATGCTGATAGAAATGCTCGCCGTCATAGGAAACGATGCCGGTCGCCTCCTGGCCGCGATGCTGGAGAGCATGCAGGCCGAGAGCGGTATGGGACGCAGCGCCGGGAGCTCCGAAAATGCCGAAGACGCCGCACTCTTCCTTGAGCTTGTCATCGTCGAAGGGGTTGGTCGTCAGCATAAGCGGGTCCTTCATCAATGCTGGTTCTGCTGGTTCTTGTTGCTGGTCTCGATCAGACGCTCGAGGCCGCTATTGTCGTAATTGGGGGCCTTGTCCTTGCTGGGATCGTCGGTCGATTTCGGCTTGGGGGCGGAAAGCTGATTGAACATCGCCGCCTGCGCGGCGGCTTCGGCGGCAGCCTTGGCCTTGCCCTCGATATCGGAATGGCCGGGGATCAGCGACTGGATCATGCGCGATCCGGCGGCCAGCATCGGCTTGGTCCGGGCGGCGGTCAGCACGGCGGGTTCGTCGGGGGCGGTGAGTTTGTCCACCACCATGTAGCAGAGCGACGCCAGCACCAGGCCGCGCACCAGCCCGAACGCGAATCCCAGAGAGCGGTCGACGGCGGACACCGCGCTCTTGCGCACCTGGCGCGAAATCGAATGGGTGATGAAGGAGGACACCAGCAGCACCAGCAGGAAGATCGCGGCCCCGCCCGCCACGTCGGCGAGCGTCTGATTGCCGATATGGGGCGCGATCAGAGGACGGATATATTGCAGCCCCCATACCGCCGCAAGGGCCGCCAGTACCCAGCCGGCCATCGCCAGCACCTCATAGACGAAGCCGCGCACCAGCGCGATCACGCCCGAGATCAGCAAAACGACGATGACGGCGATATCGACGCTGTTCACCGCTTCTGCCCTGAATTGTTGCTTTGCCGAAACAATGCCGTCAAATCCTGCACATGCCCGATCCGTTGCGCGGCGATCAGGCTACTTTCGGCCTTGGCCTTCGAGCCCGTGCGATGCACGGCCGGGGCGAGCGCCTTGGCGAAACCCAGTTTGGCGGCTTCCTTGAGCCGCGCCTCCGCCTGTCCCACGGCGCGAACCTCGCCGGACAGGCCGATTTCCCCGAACACCACCATATCGGCGGGGACGGGAATATCACTCGCGGAGGAGAGCAGCGCGGCCGCCACGGCGAGATCCGCCGCCGGCTCGCTGACTCGAAGCCCGCCTGCGACGTTCAAATAAACGTCATTGCCGCCTAAAGCAAGTCCGCAACGGGTATCGAGCACCGCCATCACCATGGCGAGCCGTCCGCTGTCCCAGCCGATCACCGCGCGCCGCGGCGAACCGCCGCTGGCGTTGGGCGACACCAGCGCCTGGATCTCGACCAGCATCGGGCGGGTTCCCTCGACGCCGGCGAAGACGCAGGAGCCGGAAATATTGCCGCGTCTCTCCGCCAGGAACAAGGCGGAGGGGTTGGCCACGCCCTCCAGTCCGCCATCGGTCATCTCGAACACGCCAATTTCATCCGTCGCGCCGAAGCGGTTCTTGACGGCGCGCAGGATTCGGAAGGGATGGCCGCGCTCGCCCTCGAAATAGAGGGTGGCGTCGACCATGTGTTCGAGCACGCGGGGGCCGGCGATCTGGCCGTCCTTGGTGACGTGGCCGACCAGCAGCAGCACGAAGCCGCGCCGCTTGGCCAGGCGGATCAGCTCGGCGGCGCAGGCGCGCACCTGGGAGACGGTGCCGGGCGCCGAATCCAGGCTGTCGAGATACATGGTCTGGATGCTGTCGATCACCACGACGTCCGGCGGCGTGCCGACATCGAGGCTGGCGACGATATCGCGCAGATTGGTGGCCGATGCCAGCTGCACCGGCGAGGAGACGAGGTCGAGGCGCCGGGCGCGCAGGCGCACCTGGTCGACCGCCTCTTCGCCCGAGATATAGACGCAGGAATGTTTGAGGGCCAGGGCCGCGGTCGCCTGCAACAGGAGCGTGGATTTGCCGATGCCGGGATCGCCGCCGATCAGGATCGCCGAGCCGGGCACCAGCCCGCCGCCGGCGACGCGGTCGAGCTCGGCGATGCCGGTGATCAGGCGGGGTGGCGGGGCGGCGGCGCCTTCGAGGCCGACCAGCTCGATCTTGCGGCCGGATTTACCGGCGAGGCCCTTCGGCACGCTGTCGGGCGCGGCTTCCTCGGTGATGGAGTTCCAGGCCCCGCAGCTTTCGCATTTACCGGCCCAGCGGGGATAGACGGAGCCGCACTCCTGGCAGACATAGCGGCTGGAGGGTTTGGCCATCAGCCTTTCAATTCCATCTGGATCGGGCCCTCGGCCCGGCCATGGATGAATTGGTCGACATAGGCGTTGTCGGAGCGGTCGATCTCGCGCGACGGGCCGGTCCAGATCAGCTTGCCCTTATAGAGCATGGCCAGCCGGTCGCTGATCTTGCGCGCCGAATGCATGTCGTGGGTGATGGTCACCGCGGTGGCGCCCAGTTCCTTGACGCATTTGAGGATCAGGTCATTGATCACGTCGGCCATGATCGGGTCGAGGCCGGTGGTCGGCTCGTCGAAGAAGATGATCTCGGGCTCGGTGGCGATCGCGCGGGCCAGCGCCACGCGCTTTTGCATGCCGCCCGACAATTCGGACGGGGCCAGCGGGGCGACATCCTTGCCGAGACCCACCTGGGCCAGTGTCTCGATGGCCTTGTCCTTGGCCATCGCGCGGCTCATGCCCTGGCCCTCGATCAGGCCGAAAGCGACGTTTTCCCAGATGGTCAGGCTGTCGAAGAGCGCTCCGCCCTGGAACAGCATGCCGAACTTCTTCATCACCCGGTCGCGGTCGCGCGCACCCATGCCGACCACTTCCTCGCCATCGATCAGGATCGAGCCGCTGTCGGGGCGCATCAGGCCCAGCATGCATTTCAGCGTCACGGATTTGCCGCTGCCCGAGCCGCCGATGATCACCATCGATTCGGCGTTGGCGACGTCGAGCGAGACCCCGTCGAGCACCGTCTTGGGTCCGAAGGATTTATGCAGGTCGATCAGTTGGATTTTGGGCTGGGTCATGCCGTCACTTCTGGAAGAACAACGCGGTGATGACGTAATCGAGGATCAGGATCAGGATCGAGGCCGACACCACGGCGTTCGTCGTCGCCTGGCCGACGCCCTGGGCGCCGCCCTTCGAATGATAGCCGTGATAGCAGCCCAGGATGGTGATCACCAGCCCGAACACGGCGGCCTTGAT
>Ga0302314_10002921_pt1 | contig 31693 bp, 33 predicted proteins | sample III_Palsa_N2_3_FD_200533 | JGI IMG/M metagenome (GOLD analysis project Ga0302314, IMG submission 200533) | Peat permafrost microbial communities from Stordalen Mire near Abisko, Sweden - III_Palsa_N2_3 | ecosystem: Environmental > Terrestrial > Soil > Palsa > Peat permafrost | place: Sweden... | reverse complement strand
CCGTCGCTCGCCGCCTTCAGAATCCCGTGGAGTCGCGGAATCCGGGCCGTCAGCGGGGCCAGATCGGGTTGCCAGGTGGGCATGACAATGCCCTTGTCAATTTGACTGACAACTTGTCAATCGCATTCCCTGGACAGACTCCCTGAGTCAGGCGATGCGGAGGCATGGACGACGCCGCGCTTCCGCCCGAGCCGCCCTCCGAAGACGGGGGCAATGCCGGACGCATCCTCGATGAGCCGCTGACCGAGGCGCTGTCGCGCCGCTACCTCGCCTATGCGCTCTCCACCATCACCCAGCGGGCGCTGCCCGACGTGCGCGACGGTCTGAAGCCGGTGCATCGGCGGCTGCTCTACGCCATGCGGCTGCTGCGGCTGGACCCGGAGACCTCGGCGAAGAAGTCCGCCCGCGTCGTCGGCGACGTGATCGGCAAATATCACCCGCACGGCGACGTCGCCGTCTACGACGCCCTGGTCCGCCTCGCCCAGGACTTCGCCCAGCGCTATCCGCTGATCGACGGCCAGGGCAATTTCGGCAATATCGACGGCGATAACGCCGCCGCCATGCGCTACACCGAATGCCGGCTCACCCAGGCGGCGCAGCTGCTGCTCGACGGCATCGACGAGGACGCGGTCGACTTCCGCGCCACCTACGACGGCGAGGAGGAAGAGCCGGTCGTGCTGCCGGCCGGCTTCCCGAACCTGCTCGCCAACGGCTCCAGTGGCATCGCGGTCGGCATGGCCACCTCGATCCCGCCGCACAACGCCGCCGAACTCATCGACGCCTGCCTGCTGCTGCTCGACCGGCCGGACGCGACCACGGTCGAGCTGATGGAAAAGGTCCCGGGCCCGGATTTTCCCACCGGCGGCATCATCGTCGAGCCCCGCGAGTCGATCCTCGAGGCCTACGAGACCGGCCGTGGCGGGGTGCGCCACCGCGCCCGCTGGACCCGCGAGGACACCGGCCGCGGCACCTGGCGGATCGTCGTCACCGAGATCCCCTACCAGGTGAAGAAGGCCGACCTCGTCGCCCAGATCGCCGGCCTGATCGAGGCCAAGCGCGCGCCGCTGCTGGGCGACGTCAACGACGAGTCGGCCGAGGACATCCGCCTCGTGCTCGAGCCGCGCGCCCGCAACGTCGAGCCGGAACTCTTGATGGAGAGCCTGTTCAAGCTCTCCGACCTCGAGGCCCGCTTCCCGGTCAATATGAATGTGCTCGACGCCCGCGGCGCGCCGCGCGTCATGGGGCTGAAGGCCGCGCTGCAGGCCTTCCTCGACCACCGCCGCGAGGTGCTGGTCCGCCGCGCCCGCTTCCGCCTCGGCAAGATCGAGGCGCGGCTGCATATCCTGGCCGGCCTGCTGATCGTCTTCCTCAATCTCGACGAGGTGATCCGCATCGTCCGCTTCGAGGACGAGCCCAAGGCCAAGCTGATATCGACGTTCGAGATCGACGACATCCAGGCCGACGCCATCCTCGACACCCGCCTGCGCCGGCTCGCCAAGCTTGAGGAGCTGGAACTGCGCCGCGAGCATGCCGACCTGGCCGAGGAGCGCGATGGCATCCAGGGCATGCTGGCGTCGGACAAGGCGCAGTGGAAGCTGATCGCCGCCGGCCTGCGCGACGTGCGGGAGGCGCTGAACCGCCCCCATCCACGCCACCGTCAGCGCGACAGCGGCGTGATGGGATTCTCCACTTTCGACACCGCGCCCACCATCGACGTCGCCGCCAGCGTCGAGGCCCTGGTGGCGCGCGAGCCGATCACCGTCATCCTCTCCGAGCGTGGCTGGATCCGCGCCGCGCGCGGCCGCATCGACGATCCGTCGGAGCTGAAGTTCAAGGAGGGTGACGGTCCCGGCTTCCTGGTCCCGGCCGAGACCACCGACAAGCTGCTGCTGTTCGCCTCCGACGGCCGCTTCTTCACCCTGGCCGGCGACAAGCTGCCGTCGGCGCGCGGGCAGGGCGAGCCGCTGCGGCTGCTGCTCGACCTCGACGACAAGGTCGGCATCCTGGCCCTCTTCGTCTATCGGCCGGGCGCGAAGCGGGTGCTGGCCTCCAAGGCCGGCTACGGCTTCGTCATGCCGGAGGACGAGGCGGTGGCCATGCGCCGCGCCGGCAAGCAGGCGCTGAGCGTCGATGCCGCCGGCGCCTGCTTCTGCCTGCCCATCGACGGCGATCACCTGGCCGTGGTCGGCGACAACGGCAAGGCGCTGATCTTCCCGCTGGCCGAGCTGCCGGAGATGCCGCGCGGCAAGGGCGTCAAGCTGCAGAGCTACCGCGAAGGCGGCCTGCGCGACGGCCTCGTCTTCACCGCCGCCGACGGCGCCGCCTGGACCACCTCCGACGGCCGCGCCCGCGCCTGGCCCGACTGGAAAGACTGGCTCGGCAGGCGGGCCAGCGCCGGACGTCTGGTTCCCAAGGGTTTTCCCGCGTCGAAGCGGTTCCGGCCGAAATGAGCATGACGGACTTCGCGGACGACTTCCGCGCCTATCTGCAGTCCGGCGAGCGGATCGTCTGGACAGGTCGGCCCGCGCAGGGCGTTCGGCTCTCGGGCCGCGACGCCTTTCTGATCCCGTTCAGCCTGCTCTGGGGCGGATTTGCGATCTTCTGGGAGACCAGCGTCCTCGTGATGGCGATTAGGACTGTCGCGGTGCTGCCCATGGTCCTGTTCGGCGGGGCGTTTGTCGTGGTCGGGTGCTACATGATGTTCGGCCGCTTCTTCGTGGACGCGTGGGCGAGGTCGCGCACAGTCTATGCGCTGACGGATCGCCGTGCGCTCATCGCCCGGCGGCTCTTCGGCGAAAAGCTGATCGCGGTGTCGCTGCTCAACTGTCCTCAACTCCGCCTCAGCCTGAGGGGCGCGCGCGGCGACATCGATTTCGAAGCCCAGCAATCGATGTTCGGGGGCCGCAGCTGGGGCCTTTGGACGCCAGCTCTCGACGGCGCGGCTCGCTTCATTGGGATCGAGGACGCGGCCGACGTGTTCCGTCTGGCGCAGCGGCCTGGCAGTCCGGCCTGACATCGGCGCGGCCGGGCCCTGGACGCGCAATGACTGCGGCGCGAGAATGATCCATGGGCTCGCTGTTCGCCAAGACCGTGGTCGCCCTCGTCGTCTTGATGGCGCTGATGGGGCTGGTGCTGTTCAGCGCGGCCGGGACCCTGCGTTTCTGGCAAGGCTGGGCGTTCCTGGCGGTCTATGCCGGCGCCTCGCTGTTGATCACGCTCTGGCTCGCCTGGCGCGATCCGGCGTTGCTGGAGCGGCGCCTGAGGGGCGGGCCGGCCGCCGAGGCCGAGCCCCGCCAGAAGCTGATCATGGGCTTCGCCTCGCTCGCCTTCGTCGCCCTGGTCGCCGTGCCGGGGCTGGACCACCGGTTCGGCTGGTCGCATGTCCCCACCTCCGTCGCGATCCTCGGCGACGCCATGGTCGCCGGCGGCTTCTTCCTGGTCTGGCTGGTGTTTCGCCAGAACAGTTTCACGTCGTCGACCATCCAGGTCGCACAGGATCAGACCCTGGTCGACACCGGCCCCTACGCCCTGGTGCGCCACCCGATGTACGCTGGCGCGCTGCTGATGATGCTGGGCGTCCCGCTAGCGCTGGCCTCCTGGTGGGGAATCGCCGCCTTCGCCGTGCTGAAGTTGGTCGTCGTCTGGCGGCTGCTCGACGAGGAGGGCTTCCTCGCCCGACACCTCGCCGGCTACGACGCCTACCGCCGCAGGGTCCGCTACCGGCTGGCGCCGCTGATCTGGTGAGCGCTCACGCCTGCGCAGGCTCACCCTCTGTCGCCCGCATCCGCCGCGCCGCCGCGACCATGTTGACGAGCGCGGCCTCGGTCTCCGGCCAGCGCCGCGTCTTCAGCCCGCAATCCGGATTGACCCAGAGCAGATCGGCCGGCAGCCGGGCTCGCGCGGCGACCAGCAGCTGGATCATCTCGTCCACGCCGGGGACGCGGGGCGAGTGGATGTCGTAGACACCGGGGCCGATCTCGGCGGCGTAGGCGTCGCCGGCGAAGGCGCCCAGCAACTCCATCTTCGAACGCGCGGTCTCGATCGAGATCACGTCGGCGTCCATCGCCGCGATCGCGCCGATGATGTCGTTGAACTCGGAGTAGCACATGTGGGTGTGGATCTGGGTTCCGTCGCCGACCCCTGACGAGGTGATGCGGAAGCAGAGCACAGCCCACGCTAGGTAGCCCGCCCAGTCGGCGCGGCGCAGCGGCAGCCCTTCGCGCAGCGCCGCCTCGTCGATCTGGATGATCGCCGCGCCGGCCGCCTCCAGGTCGGCTGCCTCGTCGCGGATGGCGAGCGCGATCTGGCGGCAAACCTCGGCGCGCGGCAGGTCGTCGCGCACGAACGACCAGTTGAGGATGGTCACCGGCCCGGTGAGCATCCCCTTCATCGGCTTCACGGTCAGGCCCTGGGCATAGCGCCACCAGTCGACCGTCATCGCTTCGGGGCGCGAGACGTCGCCGAAAATGATCGGCGGGCGTACGCAGCGCGAACCATAGGACTGCACCCAGCCGTGCCGAGTGAAGGCGAAGCCGCGCAACTTTTCGCCGAAATACTGCACCATGTCGTTGCGCTCAAACTCGCCGTGGACCAGCACGTCGAGGCCGATCTCCTCCTGCCAGCGCACGGCGCGCGCCGTCTCCTGGCGCAGGAACGCCTCGTAGGTCGCATCATCGATCTCGCGCCGGTCGCGCCGGGCCCGCGCATGCCGCACCGCCTCGGTCTGCGGAAACGAGCCGATCGTGGTGGTGGGGTAGGACGGCAGGCCCAGCCGCGCCCGCTGGACCTCGCGCCGCTCGGTGAAGCTCGAGGCGCGCGCGGCCATGGCGTCCGTCGTCCGCGCCAGCCGCGCGGTCACCGCCGGATCGTGAATCTTGGCCGAAGTCCGGCGCGACGCGGCCGCTGCGCTGGCGGCCGCGAGCGGGCTGGCGATGCGCTCGGCGCCGTCGTTCAGCGCCTTCGCCAGCAGCGCCAGCTCCTCGATCTTCTGCGCCGCGAACGCGAGCCATGAGCGGACATCCGGATCGAGCCCCTTCTCCAGCCCCAGGTCGATCGGGCAGTGCAGCAGCGAGCACGACGGCGCGAGCTGGATCTCCTGGCCGCCGGCCGCGAGCGGCCGCAGGGTTTGCAGCAACGCCTCCAGGTCGGCGCGCCAGACGTTGCGCCCATCGACGACGCCCAGCGACAGGGTCATGCCCGGCAGCGCGTCCGCCGCCACCTGGGCGAGTTGCTCCGGCCCGCGGACCAGGTCGAGGTGCAGGCCGGCCACCGGCAGGGCGAGCGCGGTCACTAGGTTGTCGCCCAGGGCGCCAAAATAGGTCGCCAGCATCAGCCGGATGCGCGGCTCGGCCCGCGCCAGGGCGCCATAGGCGACGTGCAGGGCGGCGCGATCCTTATCGTCGAGATCGAGCACCAGGCAGGGCTCGTCGATCTGCACCCAGTCCGCGCCGGCGTCGGCCAGCCGCGTCAGCACCTCCGCATAGACCGGCAGCAGCGCGCCCAGCAGCTCGCGCGGATCGAACCGGTCGGTCCGGCTCTTGCCGAGCTTGAGCAAGGTCACTGGCCCCAGCAGCACCGGCCGGGTGTGGAAGCCAAGCGCCTTGGCCTCCAGGAACTCATCGACCGGCTTGGTCGATGAGAGCGCGAACGCCTGCTCGGGGCCAAACTCAGGGACCAGGTAGTGGTAGTTGGTGTCGAACCACTTGGTCATTTCCGCCGCCGCCGCGCCCTCGCCATGATGGCCGTGGGCGCAGCCGTCGTCCGCCGCTTCGGCGCCGCGGGCGAGGTTGAAATAGGTGTCGAGGCTGACCGGGCCGCCCGACCAGCCGTAGCCGGGCGGGATCGCGCCGACCATGACCGCGGTGTCGAGCACATGGTCGTAGAGCGAGAAGTCATTGCTGGGCAGGTGGTCCGCGCCCAGCTCGCGCTGCCGGCGCCAGGCGGCGGCGCGCAGGTCGGCCGCCGTCTTCAACAGCGTCTCGCGATCCAGCTCGCCGGACCAGTATCGTTCCAGCGCGGTCTTCAGCTCGCGGCGCGGGCCGATGCGGGGAAAGCCGAGGGTGGCGACGGTGACGGGCATAGGCAGACCTCATGCGATGACGAGGCAGGCAGCCGCGAGCCGGCCCAAGCGCGCGGGCCAGACCTGCGCCTGACCGGACACCCCGCCGGTGGACGTTATGTGTCGGGGCAGGTCTCCTGGCTCACGGGTCGCCGCCTTGGGGCCCGGCCTTCCCGACGCCGAGGCGTCAGTGACACGAGTTGGACCCGAGGCTCGCCGCTCACAGTTGCGGGGGCAGCTTCGGCTTGGGCGCCGAAGCGCCGTCACCGAATTCCCTCTTAGCTCCGGCCCGCCGAGACGCGCCGAAGAACCACGACGCCGGCATCAGGCCAGAGCCGGAGCGGCGCGTCAAGCATCATATAAGGATTTCTTTATATCAATCTCGATTAACGGCGGCGGTTCTCGAAAGGCAGAGTTGGTCTCGAGCCTTGACGTCCGCCACCGCGGGGCGACCAACCAACAAGCGGACTTTCCCAAGGTCTCAGAAGGGGGGGAAGCTGCCGTGCCTTGCACATGGGCCGTCGCCGCGACTAACTCGCGAAATGCGCGCGGCTGTCTCGTATCTTACCTTTGCAATCGCAGCCCTCACGGCGATGGGGACGGGAGTTGCGGGAACCACCACAGTCGTTACGGAACCTCCGAGCTACAACTTTCCGCCATACGACGGCTCGGGGCGTTCGTTCATGCAGATCGACGGTATTCGTGGCGACGCAAGCGACCGGCGGCATCCTGGGTGGCTCCAAGTCGACAATGTACTTGATCAATGTTTCACACCCGGCTGTCCGTCGGGCGCTGATCGTGAAATCATTGTGAGCCGCCACATCGACGCGTTTAGTCGTGAGTTAGGCAAGGCGTGCCGGTTGCGCACGCACTTTGCAAAGATCGTGGTAGAGACTTTTCTCGAAGGCGACAACGGGCAGGGTTGGAATCGATTTACCAATACGCTCAACGATGCTTGGATCGAAAAGCGTTCACTGAATTGGCCGGGATTTACTGAAGAGATTATGGTCCTAAGGGCCGCTAGAATCGAAGACAGCGACGGATACGACGAGGGTTATTTCTTCAAAATAGTACCTGAACCGCGCCACTAGGCGCTCGGCTCATAGCGAAGGTAACGCTCGAAGCTGTCGGTCAGCTTTGGGTCGCTTCGCGAACTTGGCTCGCGTCCAACAAGCAGACGTCGGCGACGGGCGCGTTGGGCAATAGCTGGCGCTATCCGATTTCCGGCCCGGCCTGTTGCGCTGGAACGAAGAATATGTCGGGCGGCCAGCTCCACTGATCCTTGTTCTGGACTTCGACGCCTATCCTGCCCTTCGTCACGATGACGGCCATGGAACAGCGCGGGAGGGCGGTTGCGTAGCGGGAAGTGATCTTGTCGCCGAGTTGCACCAAAAGCACCGGACCCGTGACGTCCGGGCCAATGTTCTCCTCATTACCGGCGTGTACGAGGGTGACGACGCGCGAACGAGACGGTCTCAGGTAGAGCCGCACCGAGGTCGGCCCCGCCCGATCAACGTGGCTGACGCCGCAAGGCGGGTGTGATGGAAGGTAATCGTTGTGCTTGGCCATTGCCGGCCCGGACGGAAACGTCGCGACGACGACGGCGGACACGACGGGTAGTGCAACCATCCGCATGACGAAGATCGAACGCGACATCGCTCACTCCTAGTTGAATTCGCAATGTACCTAAGATCGGTGTCCTACGTGTTTCTGGCAGGTTGCGGAAATATCCACCGGCCGCTTTGGGTCGAACTTACCCCTTGGCGTCATGCCGGGAAGCGGACCCTCGCCGCAGCGCCCGAAAACGGACTTGGCGCTGCCTCGGTCGCGCGATGGATTGATTGTGCGGCGGGAATTCTGATATTGATAATCGTTCGCGATTAGAAAGTCAGGCCGTGCGTCGATTGAACGAGTTCGATCTGTCCAGCGGGGAGGGCGTAGCGGACGCCGCGCGCGCCGTGCCGCTTTCCGATGCGCGCAAGGGCTTCGCGGGCGTCATTGTCCAGGTGCGCACGCCTGAGACCGCCGGCGGTCTCGTCGGCGCGGAGATCGAGCGGCGGCTGCTGGAGATGGGCTTCGTCGAGGACGCGCCGGTGGAGATCATCCACGAGGGGCTGTTCGGCCGCGATCCGATCGCCATCAAGCTCGCCGATCGCACCGTGGCGCTGCGCCGCCGCGAAGCGCGCTCGGTGATGGTGCGGGCGGCCGCCGCGCCGGCTCGATGAGCGCCGCCGAGCTGGCGCCGGCGCCCGCGCCGGATCTCGAAATCCGACCGCTGCGCGTGGCCCTGGCCGGCGTGCCCAATTGCGGCAAGACCGCGCTCTTCAACGCGCTCACCGGTGCGCGCCAGAAGGTGGCCAACTACGCTGGCGTCACCGTCGAGCGCAAGGAAGGCGCCCTGACCGCGCCCGACGGCGCCCGGCTCACCATTCTTGACCTGCCCGGCACCTATTCGCTGCGCGCGCGCAGTCCCGACGAGGCGGTCACCCGCGACGCGGTGCTGGGCCAGCTCGCCGGCGAGACCCCGCCCGACGTCATCGTCTGCGTCGCCGACGCCACTTCGCTGCGGATGGCGCTGCGCCTGGCGCTGGAGCTGAAGGCCGCCGGCCGGCCGCTGGTGTTGGCGCTCAACATGATCGACATCGCCGCCCGCCAGGGCCTGGAGATCGACGTCGAGGGCCTCGCGCGCGACCTCGGCGTTCCGATCGTCGCCACCGTGGCCACCCGCCGCCGCGGCGTCGATGTGCTGACCGTTGCCGTCCAGGCCGCGGCCCGCACCGCGCCCGCCACGCCAACCTGGCATGAGCCGTCCAGCGGCGAGATCCGCGCCCTGCACCGCGAAGCCGAGCGGCTGATCAAGGCGCATGTCAAACCGCCGAAGCGGCCCGACACCTGGACCGGCCGGCTGGATTCGGTGCTCCTGCACCCCGTTGGCGGCCTGGCCGTGCTGCTGGTGCTGCTGTTCGTCATGTTCCAGGCGGTGTTCCTCGCCGCCGGCCCGCTCAACGACGTGCTGACCGACGGTTTCAACTGGCTGGCGGCCGCCGTCGGCCACGGCCTTCCGGTCGGCCTGCTGAAGAGCTTCATCTGCGACGCGCTGATTTCCGGCGTCGGCAGCGTGCTGGTGTTCCTGCCCCAAATCATGGTGCTCTTCCTCTTTATCATCCTGCTGGAAGACGTCGGCTACATGGCCCGCGCGGCCTTCCTGATGGACAAGATCATGGGCGGCGCCGGGCTGCACGGGCGCGCCTTCATCCCGCTCTTGTCGTCGCACGCCTGCGCCATCCCCGGGATCATGGCGACCCGGGTGATCGACCAGAAACGCGACCGGTTGACCACCATCCTGGTCGCGCCGCTCACCACCTGCTCGGCGCGGATCCCGATCTACACCCTGATCATCTCGGGCTTCGTCCCCAACCACAAAGTCTTCGGCTGGGTGAGCGAGCAGGGTCTGGTGATGCTGGGCCTCTATGTCGTCGGCATCTCCAGCGCGCTGGCGGTCGCCTTCGTCATCCGCACGGTGTTCTGGCGCGGCGCCTCCGAGCCGTTCCTGATGGAGCTGCCCGCCTACAAGATGCCAGATCCGCTCAATGTGGCGCGCCTGGTGCTGCAGCGGGCCGAGATCTTCCTGCGCCGCGCCGGCACCATCATCCTCTCGATGATGATGCTGGTCTGGGCGCTGTCGAAAATCCCGCTGGCCCCGGTGGGCGCCAAGGACCCGGCGATCGACTACAGCTTTGCCGGCATCATCGGCCACGCGCTGCAGCCGCTGCTGGCCCCGATCGGCTTCTCCTGGCAGATGAGCGTCGCCCTGATCCCCGGCATGGCCGCGCGCGAAGTCGCCGTCGGCGCGCTCGGCACCGTCTATGCGGTGAGCGGCGGCGACAACACCACGGTGCTCGCCTCGACCCTCGCCGGCCACTGGTCGCTCGCCTCGGCCCTGGCCTTCCTCGCCTGGTACGTCTTCGCGCCCCAGTGCGCCTCCACCCTGGGCGTGGTGAAGCGCGAGACCAACTCCTGGAAATGGCCGGCGATCCTGTTCGGCTACATGATCACCCTGGCCTACATCGCCGCCTTCATCACCTACCGCATCGCCCTGGCGCTGGGGGCCGGGTAGTCAGTCAGGCTCTTCACCTGGGAACAGCAACGGTTCGAAGTCTCTGGCCCCGTGCAGAACACGGAGAATCCTGACCTCGGTACGCCCGACCACGTAGAAGATCAGATAGTTGCCATGCACGCGCCGGCGGACGTCGGCTCATGCATACCGTGCGACGGCCTGGAAGCGTTTCGGAGCCTTTCCGAGGCCAAGACAGCGTTCCCTCAGTTCGCTAACGAAGCTGATCGCTCTGCGCGGGTTGTCTCGCGCGATCCAATCGCCGATGTCTTCCAGGTCCCGCTCTGCGGCGTCAGCGAGGACGACCCTCAAAGCAGCTTCTTGTACTTGGCCTCAAGGCGATCGAAGACAACGTCGGCGGGTTTGACACGCCCGGCGTCGACGTCGGCCAAGCCTTGCTTGATCGCGGTATCCAGGGCGGCCAGGCGTGTCTCGCGATCCTGAATCAGCCGCACGCCTTCTCGGAGCACTTCACTCTTGGAGTTGTAGCGCCCCTCGCGGAGCAGTTCGTCGACGAACCGGTCCAATGTGTCGCCGAGTTCAACGCTGATCGCCATCGTCGCCTCCGGGTCTGGTGTAAGCACTCTGCCATAATAGTTATGGCTCGCAAGCGGCGAGTTCAGAAAATGACCTTCTCCTCGCCCCACCAGAGCGGCGACTTCGCCAGGTCGATGAAGCGGCGTTCGTCTTCGAGCAGCAGCCGGCCAGCCTCGGCGGCGGTGGGATCGCTGTTCGTCATGTCTTCGAAGCTGTCCCACCAGAGCTGGGCGACGCCGTCGTAGCCTTCCGGTCCGCCGCGCGCCTGCCGCAGCGAGGCCGAGACGTCGTCGGGCAGGCTGTGAAGCTGCACATAGCGGCGGATGCGCAGCACGTCCTTGACGCTCGCCACCAGCGGCGCGTGGGTCTCCAGCCAGTAGCGCTGGAACGCCTCGCGGCTGAGGTGCGGCGCCCGGACGAGGGCGAAGGTGAGCTTGATCATCGGATGTCTCCCGCCGTGGCGAAGTCGATCAGTTCCCGCTCGGCCGACCGGGCCTCGGCGTCGGCGGCGATCCGCGCCCCGAGCGCCTTGGCCGCCGCGCGGTAGCCGGGCTCGGATAGCACCGTCCGAATGGCCTTGGCGATGTCGTCGGCCGAAGCTTCCGCCGAGACGCGCACGCCCGCGCCGCGCTCGGTGACGCGGGCGGCGTTGTCGGGCTGGTCGCGACCGAGCGGCAGGCAGACCAGCGGCAGCCCCGCCATCAGCGGCCGCAGCGTCGAGGCGTGGCCGCAATGGGTGATCACCAGCGCGGCGTGCGGAAAGACCTGGCTGTGCGGCGCATGCGCGGTCACGATCACGTTAGCGGGCGCCGGGAAGTCCGCCGGCGACAGCACCGGCCCCAGGGTCACCAGCGCCCGCGCGTCCAGCCCGCCCAGCGCCTCGATCACCCGCCGCAGCACCGGCTCCTGGCCCTGGTACATGGTCGAGAACGACACCAATACCAGCGGCCGCGCATCGCCGCCGTCCCACGGCGAGGCCCAATCCGCCGTCCACGCCGGGTCCGCCAGATAGGGTCCGACATAGCGGTAAGGTTCGGGCGCCGCCTGGTCGAAATCGAACGCGCGGCTGGTGGCCAGCAGAATGCGGCCGGTGGCGCCCAACTGGTCGAAAATATCCGCCAGCGGCGCTAGGCCGAGGCCGGCGCGCATCTCGTTGAAAGCCGGCAGGCCCTCCTGGTAGGCGCGGCGGGTCGCCCCCTTCACCCGGGCGTAGAAGGTGCGCATGTCGTCGTCCGGCGCCGGGATCGCGCCCGCGCCGAACGGCGGCGCGCTCTCGATCGTCGGCAGCGACCAGACATTGGCGGCGAAGATCGCCAGCCGGCGCGCCTTCGCCTCGGCCGCGGCCATCACCCCGAACAGCAGCTCCTGGCTGACCACCACGTCCGGGGCGAAGGCGTCGATCGCCTCGGCGGTGTCGGCGGCGTAGCGCGCCGCGGGGCCGCACATGACTCCGTCCAACAGGCCGCCGATGACCTCGCCCGGGCTCCTGGCCAGCCAGTCCTTCAGCGGGTCGCCGTCCGGCGAGCGGTCGGCGCGGGAGGGTGCGAGCCGCCAGGGCTGGAACGGCACGCCCAGCGCCGCGGCGTCGCTGGCGTTGCAGGCGTCGCTGATCGCCAGCGCCTGGTGGCCGGCCGCGATCACGCCCCGCGCCGCCAGCAGCATCGGCTGCACATGGCCGCCGCCTTCCCATGTGGCGAAGAGGAATCGGGTCATGATCGCCCGATAGCCGCCAAGCTATGCCGGCGCAACGCGGACCGGCTTGGCCTTGACTCGGCGTTGACCCCGGCCAAAGGGAGCAAAACAGGGTTGAAGCGGTTCTGACGTGCGGGCCACTATTCGGTGGCGCCAAAAGAATCAGGAGGTGCGGCCGTTGCTGGGCAGGAGCGTCGTCGACTGGGCTTCGTCGCGCGCCGACCATTTCGCCAGGTCCGTCCTGGACGTGGGGCCCCGCCTCGTCGACACCACCATGCTCTACGCGCCGAGGAGCGGCGGGGTGAAGCGCTACCTCACCGCCAAGCGCGCCTGGTTCGCCAGGGCCCGACCGCAGATCCGCCATACGCTGGTCGTGCCTGGGCCGCGCCACGCCTACGACGGGAACGGACGGCTTTCGATCTACGCCGCGCCGCTGCCGTTCGGCGACGGCTACCGCTGGCCGGTGGGCAAGACAGCCTGGATGAAGCGGCTGATGCGCCAGCGTCCGACGGTGATCGAGGCCGGTGATCCGTACACGCCGGGTCTGGCGGCGCTGAAGGCGGGCGAGGCGCTGGGCGTGCCGGTGATCGGCTTCTGCCATACCGACCTCGGCGCGCTGGCGGCGCTGCACATCGGCGAGTGGGCGGAGAAGCCGGTGCGCCGGCACTGGGGCGAGATTTATCGCCGCTTCGACCGCGCGGTGGCGCCCAGCCACTTCATCGCCGGCCGCCTCGCCGACGCCGGCGTCGACGATCCCATCGCCCTGCCGCTGGGCGTCGATGTCGAGGCCTTCCGGCCCGACGGCGCCGATCCCGCCGGCCTGCGCCGCCGCCTCGGCCTGAGCCCGCGCCACCGGCTGCTGGTGTTCGCCGGCCGCCCGGCCCGCGAGAAGCGCGTCGACGTGCTGGTGGAAGCGGTGGAGCGTCTCGGCGATCCCTATGTGCTGCTGCTGGTCGGCGCCCGCGCTACCACGCCATCGCCCGGCCGCGTGATCGAGCTGCCGTACGAAAAGGATCCCGCGCGCCTCTCCGCCCTGCTGGCCAGTTGCGACGCCTTCGTCCACGCCAATGACAGCGAACCGTTCGGCTTGGTCGTGCTCGAAGCCATGGCCTGCGGCCTGCCCGTGGTCGGCGTCGCGGCCGGCGGGGTCGGCGAGAGCGTCGACGCCTCGGTGGGCGAACTGGCGGTCCGCTCGACCGGCCATGACTTCGCCGAGGCTGTCGAGGCGCTGTTCGACCGCGATCTCGGACGCCTGAGCCGCGCCGCCCGGCAGCGCGCCTGTGACCGTCACGGCTGGGACGCCGTCTTCCAGCGCCTCGCCCGCCTCTACGCCGACGTCGCCGACGAACCCGCCTTCGCTCGCCCGCCGCCGGGCCTTTTGCTGGCCAGCTAGCGCGTCCTTCTCCCCTCGCGGGAGAAGGTGGCCCGAAGGGCCGGATGAGGGGGCTCTCGAAGCGCACCCTCGCGGGGACGCCGCCTAAATCGCGCCCACCGGGCCGCCCAGGATCGGCAGGATTTCGCCGCTGATGAAGCTTGAGGTGTGGGCGCTGGCGAGGAAGACGTAGGCGGGCGCGATCTCCTCGGGCTGGGCCGGGCGCTTCATCATCGTCTTGGCGCCGAACTGGGCGACGTCCTTGGCGAGCCGGTCGGCGGGATTGAGCGGCGTCCAGACAGGACCCGGCGCGACGCAGTTCACCCGGATGCCCTTCTCGATCAGCAGCGCCGCCAGCGAGCGGGTGAAGGCGTGGATGCCGCCCTTGGTGGCGGCGTAGGCCACCAGATCCTTGTTGCCGAAAATGCCGGTCTCGGACCCCGTGTTGACGATCGCGGCCCCGGGCTTCATGTGCGCCACGGCCGCCTTGGCCATGTGGAAATAGCCGTAGAGATTGGTCTTCAGCGTCCGGTCGAAGTGGTCCCAGCTGAGGTCGGCGAAGTCGTTCGAATGCTGCTGGAAGGCGGCGTTGTTGACCAGGATATCGATCCCGCCGAGCGTCTGGATGGTGTGCTCCACCGCCGCCGGGGCGAAAGCCGGGTCGGCGACGTCGCCCTTGATCAGCATCGCGCGCCGCCCCTCGTTCTCCACCGCCTTCTTGGTCGCCTCGGCGTCCTCGTCGGCGTCGAGATAGGCGATGGCCACATCGGCGCCTTCGCGGGCGAAGAGCACCGCGACGGCGCGGCCGATCCCCGAGTCGGCGCCGGTGATCAGCGCCGTCTTGCCTTCCAACTTCCCGGAGCCCTTGTAATAGGGCGCATCGAACATGGGGGCCGGATCGAGTTGGCCCTCCAGCCCGGGCTTCTGCTGGTGCTGCTCCCGAAACGGCGGCGCCGGATAGGGCCGGGCGCCCGTCTGCGGCGGCGACCCGTCGCCTCGCGGCTCGAACGAGCGCTCTTCGGCATGCTCGATCTGACGCTGGATGTCGCGCTGTTGCTCGATGGCGCTCCCGGGCCCTCTGCCGAGGTCGCCGTTATCTACGTCTCCGCCCGATCCGCCCATGGCCGTTCCTCCGCGATGGATTGCAAAGCAGCAATCGGCGGGGCGGCGGCCAAGTTCCGTGCGAAACGGTAAAGTGCGATGAGAAATGGCGCGAGTGACGGGACTCGAACCCGCGACCTCCGGCGTGACAGGCCGGCGCTCTAACCAACTGAGCTACACCCGCGCATCCGCGAGCCGCAAAGCGGCCCGCGAAGCAGGCGGTCTGATAGGTCTCGCCCCGTTCGGCGTCAACTGCCGAACGGGACGCGCCTGGAAAGCTTTAGGAACAGGAGGTGATGACGCAGAGCAGGCCGCGCGGCGTGCGGATCGCGCATTGGCTCAGCGCGATGGCCTTGGCAGAGCCCAGGAGCCGCGAATTTCCGTAACCATAAGCGACGCGGCTGTGCGCGACGCAGTGATGCATATAATAAGCGTGCTGCAGCGTCGGCGCATCGGTCCGCGGCGTGTAGACGCCGGAGTCGAAGCCGCTCGGCGTCGCCGCGAAACTCGCACCGCCAAGCGCCGCCGCGGCAAGCGCCGCGACCAGGATCGTTCGTTTCATTAGAAGTGCCCCCACAAGGTTTGCCGGGAGGAAACGGCCGCTAGAGCCGGCTCCGCCCATGGTCCTAGAGTGGCCGCGAACGCCGTTATCCGCAATAATCCATTCGCACTACGTGCGGCGCGGGCGGGCGCCAGCTTGCGAGATGGCGCGAGAGGCGGCAAGGCCGTTTGAACGCGCGGGCGCCTTGGTCTAGAAGGTCCGCGACTCCCGCCGCCTTCCCTATAGAGTCCCGATGAACGCGTTCCTGCTGCAGTACCTGCCGATCGTGATCTTCCTGGCCATCGCCTGCGCGCTGGGCGTCGTCTTCATCGTGGCGCCGACGATCATCGCGCCCAAGGCCCCCGACGCCGAGAAGCTGTCCTCCTACGAATGCGGCTTCAACGCCTTCGACGACGCGCGGATGAAGTTCGACGTGCGCTTCTACCTGGTCTCGATCCTGTTCATTATTTTCGACCTGGAGGTGGCGTTCCTGTTCCCCTGGGCGGTGAGCCTGTTGAAGATGCCGCACGCCGAGGCGGCCTACGCCTTCTGGTCGATGATGGCGTTCCTGGGGGTGCTGACGGTCGGCTTCATCTACGAGTGGAAGAAGGGCGCGCTGGAATGGGAGTGATCGTTCCGGCCGGCGCGGGCGCCCGATCGTCGGTGGAGGGCTACGACCCCAAACGGCACGATCCGGCGTTCGACGGCCTCTCCAACAGCCTGGCCGACAAGGGCTTCGTCACCGCCGGCGTCGATGACCTGATCACCTGGGCGCGCACCGGCTCGCTGATGTATATGAGCTTCGGCTTGGCCTGCTGCGCGGTGGAGATGATCCAGACCGCCATGCCCCGCTACGACCTCGAGCGTTACGGCTTCGCCCCGCGCGGCAGCCCGCGCCAGTCCGACGTGATGATCGTCGCCGGCACCCTGACCAACAAGATGGCCCCGGCCCTGCGCAAGGTCTACGACCAGATGCCGGAGCCGCGCTACGTCATCTCCATGGGCTCCTGCGCAAACGGCGGCGGCTACTACTACTTCAGCTACTCGGTCGTGCGCGGCTGCGACCGCATCGTGCCGGTGGACATCTACGTCCCCGGCTGCCCGCCCACCGCCGAGGCGCTGGTCTACGGCGTCATGCAGTTGCAGAAGAAGATCCGTCGCACGGGGACCATCGAGCGATGAGCCATTGGCGGGTGGCGGACGACGCGCTCAGCGAGTTGGGCGAACGCATCGTGGCGAACGCCGCCGGCTCGGTCAGCGGGTTCGCCGTGGCCTATGGTGAGCTGACTGTCGATGCGCCGGCGCACCGGATCATCGACGTGCTGCGCTTCCTGCGCGACAGCGCCGACCTCCAGTTCCATCAGCTCATCGACATCTGCGGCTCGGACTATCCGCAGCGCGAGCAGCGCTTCGATGTGGTCTACCACCTGCTCTCGATGACCAAGAACCGGCGCCTCAGGGTGAAGGTGCGGACCGACGAGGATACGCCGGTGCCGTCCGTCGTGAGCGTCTACCCGGCCGCCGACTGGTTCGAGCGCGAGACCTTCGACATGTACGGCGTCTTTTTCGAGGGCCACCCGGACCTGCGCCGCCTGCTCACCGACTACGGCTTCCACGGCCACCCGCTGCGCAAGGACTTCCCGATGACCGGCTACGTCGAGGTCCGCTACGACGACGAGCTGAAGCGGGTCGTCTATGAGCCGGTGAAGTCGGTCGAGTTCCGCAGCTGGGATTTCCTGTCGCCCTGGGAAGGCGCGGAATATGCGCGGCCGGGCCAGGGCTATCCGCTGGTGCTGCCGGGCGACGAAAAGAGCGGGGGAGGGGCATGAACCGCCTGTTCCGGGCCTCGGCGCCCAACCTCGGCTACGGCCTGACGGTGCTCGCGACCCTGTTCCTCGGCAACATCGGCCTGCTGCTGGCGACCCTGCCGCATCCGGAGGCCGCCGCCGGCGGCCATTTCGCCCAGATCCTGGCCTTCGCCATCCTGGGCAGCCTCGCGGCCATCTTCACCGGCCTCAACCTCAATAAGCGCTATCCGCTGGAGGATCGCTCGGCGATGCTGTGGATCTGGCTGCTGGGCCTGCCGGTCTCGCGGCGGCTGGCCGAGATGTCGCTCTCGGTGCGCTGGGACCAGGGCATGGCGCTGGAGGCCGGCCTGCTCGCCGCCGCGGTGATCATCGTCCTGATGAGCGCGGGCCGCCTCGCGCCGGAGAAGGCGCCATGACCGAGACCCTGCCGTCGATCGACATTCCGGGCGAGACTCCGGTCCGCAAGTTCAACATCAATTTCGGTCCCCAGCATCCGGCCGCGCACGGCGTGCTGCGGCTGGTGCTGGAACTCGATGGCGAGCTGGTCGAGCGCGTCGATCCGCACATCGGCCTCCTGCACCGCGGCACCGAGAAGCTGATCGAGGCCCGGCCCTATGCCCAGAACATCGGCTACTTCGACCGCCTCGACTACGTCGCCCCGATGAACCAGGAGCACGCCTTCGTGCTCGCCATCGAGAAGCTGATGGGGCTCGATATCCCGATCCGCGGCCAGCTGATCCGGGTGCTCTATTCCGAGATCGGCCGCATCCTCAATCACCTGCTCAACGTCACCACCCAGGCCATGGATGTCGGCGCCTTCACGCCCAGCCTTTGGGGCTTCGAAGAACGCGAAAGGCTGATGGTGTTCTATGAGCGCGCGTCCGGCGCCCGGATGCACGCCAACTACTTCCGCGTCGGCGGCGTGCGTCAGGATCTGCCGCCCGCGTTGATCGACGACATCGAATCCTGGGCCAAGCATTTCCCGAAGGTGCTCGACGACATCGAGAAACTGCTGACCGGCAACCGCATCTACAAGCAGCGCAACGTCGACATCGGCGTCGTCACCAAGGAGCAGGCGTTCGCCTGGGGCTTCACCGGGGTGATGCTGCGCGGCTCCAACGTCGCCTGGGACCTGCGCCGCAACCAGCCCTACGAATGCTACGACGAGTTCGAGTTCGACATTCCGCTGGGCCTCAACGGCGACAACTACGACCGCTACCTCTGCCGCGTGGAGGAGATGCGCCAGTCGACCAGGATCATCCTCCAGTGCATCGAGCGGCTGAAGAAGACGCCGGGTCTGGTGCTGAGCGACGATCACAAGGTTTCGCCGCCCCGCCGCGGCCAGATGAAGCACTCGATGGAAGCCCTGATCCACCACTTCAAGCTCTACACCGAGGGCTATCACGTGCCGGCGGGCGAGGTTTACGCCTATGTCGAGGCGCCGAAGGGCGAGTTCGGCGTCTATCTGGTCGCCGACGGCTCCAACAAGCCCTACCGCTGCAAGATCCGCGCGCCGAGCTATCCGCACCTGGCGGCGATGGACTGGCTCTGCCACGGCCACATGCTGGCCGACGTCTCCGCCGTGCTGGGCTCGCTCGACATCGTCTTCGGAGAGATCGACCGGTGAGCATTCGTCGCCTCGCCAAGGACCAGCCCGCGTCCTTCGCCTTCACCCCGGAGAACCTGGAGAAGGCGAAGTGGTGGATGGGCAAGTTCCCGGCCGGCCGCCAGCAGTCGGCGGTGATCGCGGTGCTGTGGCTGGTGCAGAAGCAGGAAGGCTGGGTGCCGGAGCCGGCGCTGCGCGTCGTCGCCGACCTGCTCGGCATGGCGGTGATGCGCGTGTTCGAATGCGTGACCTTCTACACGATGTTCCAGCTCGAACCGGTTGGAAAGACGGCCTTCTTCCAGGTCTGCGGCACCACGCCCTGCATGCTCCGCGGCTCTGACGGACTGATGGAGCTGCTGGAAAAGGAGATCGGGCCGCGCAGCCACGTCTCGGCCGACGGCCGGTTCTCCTGGGAAGAGGTCGAGTGCATGGGCGCCTGTTCCAACGCCCCCATGGCCGCGATCAACGACCGCTACTACGAAGACCTGACACCGGCCTCGCTGAAAGCGCTGCTGGACGAGTTCCGCGCCGGCCGCGCGCCGCCGCCGGGCTCGGCCATCGGCCGCCACGGCGCCGCCCCCGAAGGCGGCCCGCTGGTCCTCACCGATCCCACCCTCTTCGACGGCTCGCGCGCCAAGCCCTTCAAGCTCCCCAACGCCCCGGAGCCGGCGGCATGAACCCCCGCATGACCCGCGGAGCTTAGGGAGATGGATGTTTCCCTCCAGCGCCGCCGCCTCTTCATCACCCTGGCGATCACCGCCGGGGCGCTGATTGTCGCCCTGGTCGGCGTCGTGGCCTCGCTGGGCTTCCACCAGACCTGGGGGATGTGGCTGTTCGTCGCCGCCATCCTGACCGGCTTCGCCTCGCACGGCTGGCTGATGCTGGGCGTGGCGCGCGAGAAGCCGGCGTCCGGGAGCGTCCCGTGACCACCGAAGACCCCGCCCACCTCGACCGCCAGTCGGTCTATCTCGACACCGTCCGCGCCCAGGGCCGGCCGCAGCGGATGGCCGGCTTCATCGCCTGCCTGCTGGGCGTGATGATCCTGGTCATCGGCCGCTACAAGCTGGGCGCCGCGCCCTGGCTGCTCTGGACCGGCGCCGGCGTGGTGGCGGTCGGCTGGGCGCTCTTCGTCTACGCCCTGGCGCGCCGGCTGATGTGGGTGCGCGCCCATCCCTTCGATCCCAACGGTTGAGACATGGTCGGAATTCTCCAGGACAAGGATCGCATCTTCACCAACATCTGGGGCCTCCACGACTGGGGCCTGGAGGGGGCGAAGGCGCGCGGCATCTGGAACGGCGTCGCCGACATGATGTCGATGACGCCCGAATGGATCTGCGACCAGGTCAAGAACTCCGGCCTGCGCGGCCGCGGCGGCGCCGGCTTCAACACCGGGCTGAAGTGGACCTTCATGCCCAAGCAGGAGAGCGAGCGGCCGCACTATCTGGTGGTCAACGCCGACGAATCCGAGCCGGGCGCCTGCAAGGACCGCGAGATCCTGCGCAACGAGCCGCACCGGCTGCTTGAAGGCTGCCTCTTGGCCTGCCGCGGCATGCGCGCCCACGACTGCTTCATCTATATCCGCGGTGAATACGTCGAGGAGCGCGAGCACCTCGAAGTCGCCATCGCCGAGGCGACGGCCGCCGGGCTGATCGGCAGGAACACCTTCCACGGTTGGCATTGCGACATCCGCGTCACCCACGGCGGCGGCGCCTATATCTGCGGCGACGAGATGGCGCTGCTGGAAAGTCTCGAGGGCAAGAAGGGCCAGCCGCGGCTGAAGCCGCCGTTCCCAGCCGGCTCGGGCGTCTACGGCTGCCCGACCACGGTCAACAACGTCGAATCGATCGCCGTCACCCCGGAGATTATCCGCCGCGGCGCCGAATGGTTCGCCGGCATCGGCCGCCAGAACAACGCCGGGGTGAAGCTGATGTCCGCCGCCGGCCACGTGAACCGGCCCACCGTGGTCGAAGAGGCCATGGGCATCCCGATGAAGCAGCTCATCGAGGAGCACTTCGGCGGTGTGCGCGGCGGCTGGGGCAACCTGAAGGCCGTCATCCCAGGCGGCGTCTCGATGCCGATGATCACCGCCGAAGAGGCAGAGACGGCGATCATGGAATACGACCAGCTGAAGGGGCTGAAATCAGGCCTCGGCACCGGCACCATGATCATCATGGACAAGGACGCCGACGTCGTCCGCGCCATCGCCCGCGTCGCCTATTTCTTCAAGCACGAGAGCTGCGGCCAGTGCACCCCGTGCCGCGAAGGCACCGGCTGGATGTGGCGGGTGATGGAGCGCATGGTCACCGGCGAGGCCGACCCGAAGGAGATCGACATGCTGCTTGACGTCGCCAGCCAGGTCGAGGGCCACACCATCTGCGGCCTCGGCGACGCCGCCGCCTGGCCGATCCAGGGCCTGTTCCGACATTTCCGCGGCGAGGTCGAGGAACGGATCGTCAGCTACCGCGCGCGCCGGCCCCACGTGCAGGGCGCCACCCTGCAGGCGGCGGAATAGCGATGCGCCGGACCGTCCTCTGGCCAGCCGCGGCGCTGGCGGCCGCCCTCGCGCTCGGCGCTTGCCATCGCCATCACGGGCCGCACGACCATCCCGGACCGCATGGGCCGCACGTCAGCGCCGCCACGCTCTCTGAGCTCCCGACGCCGCTGCCGTCGCCCTATGACCAAGGCGCGACGGCGGACGTGGTCAACGCCCGCATCGACGCCGCCTTCGCCCGCGCCTCGGCCGGCGGCAAGCGGGTGATCGTCGATCTCGGCGGCAACTGGTGCGGCTGGTGCCGCACCTTGGTCGGCGTGATGGAGCTGCCCGAGGTCAAGCCGTTCATCGACGCCAACTTCGAAGTCGTCCCGGTCGACGTCACCTCCGCCAAGGGCCACATCGACCTCAATAGCCAGGTGCTGAAGCGTTTCGACGTCGCGAATGTCGAGGGCGTGCCCTGGCTGGTCGTCGCCGACGCCAGCGGCCACGTGCTCGCCAGCACCGACGCCATCACCGACGACGCCCACCAGACCCCGCAGGCGATGGTCGACTGGCTGGCGCAATGGGCGAAGACACCCGCGGCGAGCTGAGCCGCCAGGACAGCAGGGCGTTCGTGTGATAGGCTAACCGCCATGGCCTTGCCGACCCGCATCACCGCCGAACCGGACAAGATGGGCGGACGTCCTCGCATTCGCGGCATGCGGATTCGCGTCACCGACGTCCTCGAAATGCTGGCGGGGGGGGGGGCGCGACTGACGCGGAAATTCTCACGGATTTCCCCGACCTCGAGGTCGAGGACATCCATGCCGCGCTGGCCTACGCGGCGATGCAGGTCGATCGACGAAGCTCCGCGACCGCTTAAACGTCCCCGCCCATTTCCCGGATGATCCGCCATTCGTCCGCCGTGATCGGGGTTACCGAGAGGCGAAAGAGGCGCAGCATGGTCATGCCGGCGAGCGCCGGGTTGGCCTTGATCTGCGCCAACATCACCGGCCTCGGCAGCGGCCGCACCGGCGCGAATTCCACCGCCACAAAGCGGCCGGCCGCGTCGGTCGGGTCGGGGAACCATTCTTTGGAAACCTGGGCGATGCCGACCACCGCCAGCCCCTCCTGCGAGTGATAGTAGAAAGCCTGGTCGCCCAGCTTCATGGTGCGCAGATAGATGGCGGCCTGGTTGTTGCGGACGCCGTCCCAGACCGTGCGGCCATCGCGCTCGAGGTCGCCGAATGAGTATTTCGTCGGCTCGGACTTGACCAGCCAGTGGGCGGGGAATTCGGACATCTCGGCGGGCTCCGCGCGGCGAGGGGCGCCGCAGGGTCGCTCATGGCGGCGCCTGCCCGGCGCGTCAATCGGCGGAAAGCTTGACAGCGCGGCCAGCCGCTCGCCACCCTCCCAATTCCGCCGGGCTACGGAGACGGCGAGGCATGGCCAACCGGCTCGCCGACAGCGACTTCCTGCGGGCGCTCTACGACACCGCCCTCTATTCGGGCGACTGGCGCCCGGCGCTGACGCTCAGCGCCGAACTCCTCGCCTCGGCGGAGATCTCGCTCACGGCCGTGGACGGGCCCGCCTTCGTCACCTTCGAGACCACCAACCGGCTGCTCAGCGATGAGGCGCTCGATCGCTATGCCCGGCACTACGGCGCCCTCGACCCCAAGATGAGGCTGCTCTCGCGGGGCGGCGGCGGCTTCGTGTTCAACGACAGCGCCTATTTCGACGACGCCTTCGTGTCCCGTGATCCCTTCTACCAGGAGTTCACCCGCTGGGTCGGCACCCGGCACACGCTCGACATGGCGCTGGGGCCCGAACCGGGGCGGTCGGTGTTCCTGGCGGCCAACCGCACGGCGGCGCAGGGGCCGTTCCAGCCCGAGACCGAGCGGACCTTCGCCGGGATCGCCGGGCACGTCGGCCGCGTCCACAGCCTGCGCGGCCGGCTCGACGACGCCCAGGCCAAGGCGCGCTATGCCGAGGCGGCGCTCGACGGCCTCGCCTACGGACTGATCGTCCTCGACGCCGCCGGCCGCGCGGTCCTGGTCAACGAACGGGCGCGGCGGCTGATGGGGCAGGGCGGCGCTCTGGAGCTGCGGCAGAGTCGGTTGACCGCCCGCGCCCCCGGCGTCGACCGCGACCTTCAGGCGATGCTGGAGCGGGCGCGTCAGGGCGCCAGCCACGAGGCGTCGTCGATCCGCGTGCCAGGGGTGGATGACGCGGCCTTGATCGTCTGGGTGGTTCGCTTGCCGCCCTCGAGCCCACTGGCCGCCAAATCCGCCCCTGGCGTTCTGGTGATGATCGGCGACTCGGCCGCCCGCGGCCGCGTCCGCCAGGGCGACCTGGTGAATATCTACGCCCTGACGCCGACCGAGGCCGATCTCGCCCTCGCGCTCAGCGGCGGCCTGACGCTGCGCGACGCGGCCACCGAGCGCGGCGTGGCCTATGTCACCGCGCGCTCGCAGCTCTATGCGATCCTGGAGAAGACCGGCGTGCATCGCCAGGCCGAGCTCACCCGGCTGATCGCCGGTCTGCCGGGCGCGATCCTGGGCGATCTGGGCGGCTGACGGCCCGCTGCGCGCCTCGGCTTGAAAAGACGCGCGAAAACCCCTGTTCCTGCGCGGCGAGACGGGTTATCGCCCACCCGCCGCCTCATCCGCGCCGAGGCGTCGACGAGGTTTGATTCCTGATGGCTGAAGAGCTCGAAAATCTGATGTTGGTGATCCTCAAGCGCATTGAGGAGCGGCTGACCAGAATCGAGGAGCGCATCGACCGCCTTACCGAAGTGAGCCGGGAGATCAGCATCCGTCTCGCCAACGTCGTGGAGAACATGGCGGGCATTCAGCGGCGTCAGGACTGGTTTGACGCACGGCTCGACCGGATCGAGAAGCGCCTCGATCTGGTCGACATAGCGCACTGAGCGGAGTCCATGCCCAAGGCCAAGGTCAACGGCGTCGAGATCGAGTTCGAGAACGGGATGACCGTGCTCCAGGTGGCCGAGTTGGCGGGGGAGGAGATTCCGCGCTTCTGCTACCACGAGCGGCTGTCGATCGCCGGCAACTGCCGCATGTGCCTCGTGGAAGTGAAGCCGGGGCCGCCGAAGCCGCAGGCCTCGTGCGCGCTGCCCGCCGCCGAGGGCAACGAGATCATCACCAACTCGCCGATGGTGAAGAAGGCCCGCCAGGGCGTGATGGAATTCCTGCTGATCAACCATCCGCTCGACTGCCCGATCTGCGATCAGGGCGGCGAGTGCGACCTGCAGGACCAGTCGATGGGCTACGGCCGCGACGACAGCCGCTACGGCGAGAACAAGCGCGCGGTCGAAGAGAAGAATATGGGTCCGCTGGTCAAGACGGTGATGACCCGCTGCATCCAGTGCACCCGCTGCGTGCGCTTCATCAGCGAAGTGGCCGGCGTCTCCGAGATCGGCCTGATCAGCCGCGGCGAGGACGTGGAGATCACCACCTATCTCAATCAGGCGGTCACCAGCGAGCTGTCGGCCAACATCATCGACCTCTGCCCGGTCGGCGCGCTCACCTCCAAGCCCTACGCCTTCAACGCCCGGCCCTGGGAGCTGAAGAAGACCGAAAGCATCGACGTGATGGATGCGCTGGGCTCGGCGATCCGGGTCGATGCGCGCGGGCCGGCGGTGCTGCGGGTGCTGCCGCGCACCAATGACGAGGTCAATGAAGAGTGGATCTCCGACAAGACCCGCTACGTCGTCGACGGCCTCTCGCGCCAGCGCCTCGACCATCCCCTGGTGCGCCGCAACGGCCGGCTCGAACCGGCCACCTGGGCTGAAGCCTTCGAGCTCGTCGTCGCGAAACTGAAGGCCGCCGCGCCGGACCGCATCGGCGTGATCGCCGGCGACCTGCAGGACGCCGAATCGATGAAGGCCGCGCTCGACCTGTTCGGCGGCATGGGCGTGAAGAGCTTCGACTGCCGGCAGGACGGCGTCGTCCTCGGCGCCGGACCGCGCCAGAGCTGGCTGTTTAACTCGACCCTCGCCGGGATCGAGGCGGCCGATGCGGTGCTGCTGATCGGGACCAATCCGCGCCTCGAGGCGGCGGTGCTGAATGCCCGCTTCCGCAAGATGTGGCTGAGCGGCAAGACCCGCTTCGGCTTGGTCGGCGCACCGGTGGACCTTAGATATCGCCATGAGCACCTGGGCGAAGGCGCATCGGCGCTGAAGGGGCTGCTGGACGGCGACTCCGAGTTCGTGAAGGCGCTGAAGGGCGCCGAGCGGCCCGCGCTGGTGATCGGGCAGGGCGCGCTGGCCGACTCAGCGACCCTGGCCGCTATCGCCGAGCTCGCGGGCGCCCTGAACGTCGTCCGCGACGGCTGGAACGGCTGGAACGTGCTCCACACCGCCGCCGCCCGCGTCGGCGGCCTCGATCTCGGCTTCCTGCCCGGCGAAGGCGGGAAAACGGCCGCCGAACTGGTGCAGCCGGGCGGCGCGGACGTGCTCTTCCTGCTCGGCGCCGACGAGATCGACCTCTCGGCGACCGACGCCTTCGTCATCTATCAGGGCGCCCACGGCGACGCCGGCGCCCACCGAGCCGACGTGGTCCTGCCGGGCGCCGCCTACACCGAGAAGGCCGGGCTCTACGTCAACACCGAGGGCCGGGTGCAGCGTGGCGAGCGGGCCGTGTTCCCGAAGGGCGAGGCGAAGGAGGATTGGTCGATCCTGCGGGCGCTCTCCGAGCGGCTGGGCGCCAAGCTGCCCTACGACACGCTGGACGCGCTGCGCGCCAAGCTGTTCGCCGACCATCCGACCTTCGGCCAGATCGACTATGCGCCGGGCTCCAGCCCCGCGGCCTTCGATCTCGCCGGCCTGGGCGCCGCGGGCGAGCTCTCCGATGCGCCGCTGGCTAGCCCGATCACGGCCTTCCACCTCACCAATCCGATCGCCCGGGCGAGCGTGACGATGGCCGAATGCGCCGCGCTGGTCTCCGGCGCCCAGAAGATCGCGGCGGAGTAGGGCGGTCCATGCAAGCCTCCTTCTGGACCACCCCCGGCGGCTGGACGCTGCTGACGCTCGGCCAGATCCTGCTGGTGACCCTGGTGCTCTTGCTGTCGTGCGCCTTCCTGATCTGGGGGGACCGCAAGCTCTTCGCCGGCGTGCAGATGCGCAAAGGGCCCAATGTCGTGGGCCCGTTCGGCCTGCTGCAGTCCTTCGCCGACCTGCTGAAGTTCCTGCTGAAGGAAATGATGATCCCAGCGGGGGCGGACAAGTTCGTCTTCCTGCTGGCGCCGCTGATCAGCGTGACGCTGGCGCTGGGGGCTTGGGCGGCGATCCCGCTCGCGCCGGGCTGGATCGTCGCCAACATCAACGTCGGCATCCTCTATCTCTTCGCTGTCTCCTCCATGGGCGTCTACGGCGTGATCATGGGTGGCTGGGCGTCGAATTCGAAGTACCCGTTCCTCGGCGGCCTGCGCTCGGCGGCGCAGATGATCAGCTACGAGGTCTCGATCGGCTTCATCATCGTCACGGTGATCCTGCTCGCCGGCTCGATGAACCTGAACACCATCGTCGAGCGCCAGGCGGGCGGCTTCTGGCACTGGAACGTGCTTGGGGGCGGCGGCGGATTTCGCGGCCTCGTGGGCGCGGTCGTGATGATCCCGATGGCGGTGATCTTCTTCATCTCGAGCCTGGCCGAGACCAACCGGCCGCCGTTCGACCTGCCGGAAGCCGAGTCCGAGCTCGTGGCCGGCTACCAGGTCGAATACGGCTCCTCGCCCTACATGCTGTTCTACCTCGCCGAGACGTCGAACATCATCCTGATGAGCGCGCTGATATCGGCGCTGTTCTTCGGCGGCTGGCAGTCGCCGATCCCGGTCGACACCCACACATGGGCGCCGATCCTGGTCAGCCTGTTCGGCTTCTTCTGGTTCTTCGTGAAGACGCTGTTCTTCTTCCTGCTCAACGGCATGGTCCGCGCCGTGGTGCCACGCTATCGCTACGACCAGTTGATGCGGCTGGGCTGGAAGGTGTTCCTGCCGACCTCGCTTGCGGCGGTGATGTTGATAGCCGGCCTGCACGTGCTCTGGCGGGCGTCATGAGGCGCGCAATGGTCATCGCTGGTTTGCTGCTGGGCCTTGCCGCTTGCGCCAGCGGCCCCGAGGGCAACACCTACTACCAGCAGGGCGACGCCAACTACGACGCCTTGAAGGTCGCGAGCGACGCCTGCACCATCAAGGGCGGCAAGTTCGAGCTCAAGTCGGGGGGCGATCCCACCCACCTGGGCGATTACGCCTGCCTCATGCCGAAGGGAAGCTGATGTTGAAGCGGATCGGCCAGGCCGTCAGGGGCGCGGCGCTGATGGACTTCATGGGCGCCATGGGCCTGGGCCTCAGCTACATCATGCGCCCGAAGGTGACGGTGCAGTACCCGTACGAGCGCAACCCGCAATCGCCGCGCTTCCGCGGCGAACACGCGCTGCGCCGCTATCCCAACGGCGAGGAACGCTGCATCGCCTGCAAGCTCTGCGAGGCGATCTGCCCGGCCCAGGCCATCACCATCGAGGCCGAGCCGCGCGAAGACGGCAGCCGCCGCACCACCCGCTACGACATCGACATGGTGAAGTGCATCTATTGCGGACTCTGCCAGGAGGCCTGCCCGGTGGACGCCATCGTCGAGGGGCCGAACACCGAGTTCGCGGTCGAGACCCGCGAGGAACTCTACTACGACAAGGACCGCCTGCTCGCGAACGGCGACCGCTGGGAGCGCGAGATCGCCCACAACCTCGAACTCGACGCGCCCTACCGCTGATGCGTCACCTGAATTGGCGCCCTGCGGCGCAAAACCGGTTTGCAGATCGGCTGAACGCGCTAAGAGACGGGCGCGATTCAAGGGAGGCCCGGCCGCGCCGCGCCGCCTTGCGCTTCGGCTCTGACGGACGGGAGTAGCGGCGGCCACATGGACCTGCAGGCGATCGCCTTCTACCTGCTCTCCGCGGTGATCATCGTCTCCGCGCTCGCCGTGGTCTCGGCGCGCAATCCCGTGCACTCGGTGCTGTTCCTGATCGCTGCCTTCTTCTCGGCCGCCGGCCTCTTCGTGCTGGTGGGGGCGGAGTTCCTGGCGATGCTGCTGGTCATCGTCTACGTCGGCGCCGTCGCGGTGCTGTTCCTGTTCGTGGTGATGATGCTCGACGTCGACTTCTCGGCGCTGAAGCAGGGCTTCGCCCGCTATGTGCCGCTGGGCGGCCTCGTCGCCGGGGTGCTGGCGATCGAGATGGCCGTGGTCGCGGTGACGGTGGCCACGCACGGGGCGGCGGCAAAGCACGCGGCGCCCGCCGCGCCGATCCTCGGCGTCACCAACGCCGAGACCATCGGCCGGGTGCTCTATACGAACTATGTCTACTACTTCCAGGCCGCCGGCTTCGTGCTGCTGGTGGCGATGATCGGCGCGATCGTGCTCACCTTGCAGCACCGCCCGAACGTGCGTCGCCAAGTCATCGCCGACCAGGTGGCGCGTAATCCGGCCTCGGGAATGCGGGTCGTCCAGATCAAGTCCGGCGACGGGATCGCGCCATGATCAGCCTTTCGCATTACCTCGCCGTGGCGGCGATCCTGTTCACCATCGGGGTGTTCGGCATCTTCGTGAACCGCAAGAACATCATCGTCATCCTGATGTCGATCGAGCTGATCCTGCTGGCGGTGAACATCAACCTAGTCGCTTTCTCGGCCTTCCTGCACGAGATCACTGGCCAGATCTTCGCCATGATCGTGCTCACTGTCGCCGCGGCCGAAGCGGCCGTGGGCCTCGCCATCCTGGTCACCTTCTTCCGCAACCGCGGCGACATCGCCGTGGACGACGTGTCCGTGATGAAGGGCTAGCGGATGGAACGCGCTCATCACGATCTCCTCCCCCTGCGGGGGAGGGGGACTACGAAGTGGTGGAGGGGCCCTCCGGCGCCCGAGGCTCCCTTCGTCTCGGCGCTAGCGCGCCGATCCACTTCCCCCGATGGGGGAAGAGAATGAGCCCTCAACTCATCGTCACCCTCCTCGTCTTCGCCCCGTTGACCGGCGCGGCGATCGCCGGGTTCTTCGGCCGCCGGATCGGCGACGTTCCGTCGATGGCCGTCACCACGGGCCTGCTGTTCCTCGCCTGCGCCCTGGCCTGGATCACCTTCTTCAACACCCTCTACGGCAGCTGGCACTTCACCAGCCAGATCGCGCCGTTCATCAATGTCGGCGCCTTCCAGTCGGCCTGGAGCGTGCGGGTCGACAGCCTGTCCGGCGTGATGCTGGTGGTGGTGACCACCGTCTCGGCGCTCGTGCACCTCTATTCCTGGGGGTACATGGCCGACGACGACTCCAAGCCGCGCTTCTTCGCCTATCTGTCGTTCTTCACCTTCGCCATGCTGGCGCTGGTGACCGCCGCGGACTTCATGCAGCTGTTCTTCGGCTGGGAAGGGGTGGGGCTGGCGAGCTACCTGCTGATCGGCTTCTGGTTCAAGAAACCGACCGCCAACGCCGCGGCGATCAAGGCCTTCGTGGTCAACCGGATCGGCGACTTCGGCTTCGCGCTCGGGATCATGACCACCTTCTGGCTGTTCGGCACCATCCGCTTCGCCGAGATCTTCCCGCAGGTCGCCGCCCACGCCAAACAGGGCTGGGAGTTCGCCGGCCACCAGTTCTACGCCGTCGACCTCGCCTGCGTGCTGCTGTTCATCGGCGCCATGGGCAAGTCGGCGCAGTTCTTCCTGCACACCTGGCTGCCCGACGCCATGGAGGGCCCGACGCCCGTCTCGGCGCTGATCCACGCCGCCACCATGGTGACCGCCGGCGTCTACATGGTCTGCCTGCTCTCGCCGATGTTCGAGTACGCGCCTGTCGCCAAGACCATCGTCACCGTGATTGGCGCCGTCACCGCGCTCTTCGCCGCCACGGTCGGCCTGGCGCAGAACGACATCAAGCGGGTGATCGCCTATTCGACCTGCTCGCAGCTCGGCTACATGTTCTTCGCCGCCGGGGTGGGGGCTTACCAGGCCTCGATGTTCCACCTCTTCACCCATGCCTTCTTCAAGGGCCTGCTGTTCCTCGCCGCCGGCAGCGTGATCAACGCCATGCACCACGAGCAGGACATGCGGGCGATGGGCGGCCTGTGGAAGAAGATCCCGGTCACCTACGGGGTGATGCTGGCCGGCACGCTGGCGATCACCGGCATCGGCCTCGACATTCCCGCCCTTCACCTCGACCTCGGCTTCGCCGGATTCTATTCGAAGGACGCGATTATCAACGCGGCCTACGACGCGGGGACCCACGGCAGCGGGGTCGGCTACTTCGCCTTCGTGATCGGCATCATCGCCGCCGGCCTGACCTCGTTCTATTCCTGGCGGCTGATCTTCATGACTTTCCACGGCACGCCGAAATGGGCGCACGCCGAGACGCACGACGAACCGCTGGAAGGCGGCCATGACGACCACGGCGACCACGGCCCGCTGAATCCGCGCGAGAGCGGCTGGGTGATGCTGGTCCCGCTGCTGGTGCTGGCGCTGGGCGCGGTGGCGGCGGGCGCGGTGTTCGCGCCGTCCTTCATCGGCGAAGGCCGCGGCGAGTTCTGGAAGGGCGCGATCTTCAACCTCGGCGCGCCGATGCTGGCCGAGGCCTCGAGCCTGCCGGCCCTGGTGACCTGGGCGCCGCTCACCGTCACCCTGATCGGCTTCGCCGCCGCCTGGTGGGTCTATATCCGCCACGAGGGCATGGGCGCGCGCATCGCGGCGCGGAAGGGCCCAGTGTGGAGCTTCCTCTACAACAAGTGGTACTTCGACGAGCTCTATGACGCGACCTTCGTGCGCGCCACGCGGGTCCTCGGCGACCTGTTCTGGAAGGGCGGCGACCAGAAGGTCATCGACGGGCTGGGTCCCGACGGCGTCTCGGCGCTCTCCTACGCCGTGGGCCGCCGCACCGGCCGGCTGCAGACCGGCTACGTCTACCACTACGCCTTCGTCATGCTGGTGGGGGTGGTGGCGCTGCTCTCCTACGCCCTGTGGTTCTTCACGCGGGGAGGGCATTAGCCATGGTCGGCCTGCTCTCGCTCACCACCTTCCTGCCGCTGGTCGGCGTCGTCGCCATCCTGGCGCTGAAGGTCTTCGCGCCCGCAGGCCATCCCGGCGCGCCGAACGCCGCGCGCTGGATCGCGCTGGCGGTCACCCTGGCGACGCTGGCGCTCTCGATCGTGCTCGTCGCCTCGTTCAACGGCGCCAATCCCGGCTTCCAGTTCGTGGAAGACGCGCCCTGGTTCGCCGGCCTGCACTACCGCATGGGCGTCGACGGCATCTCGGTGCTGTTCGTGCTGCTCACCGCCTTCCTGATGCCGCTGTGCATCCTGGCGAGCTGGAAATCGATCCAGGACCGCGTCCTGGAATACATGGTCG
>Ga0302314_10002920_pt1 | contig 31696 bp, 33 predicted proteins | sample III_Palsa_N2_3_FD_200533 | JGI IMG/M metagenome (GOLD analysis project Ga0302314, IMG submission 200533) | Peat permafrost microbial communities from Stordalen Mire near Abisko, Sweden - III_Palsa_N2_3 | ecosystem: Environmental > Terrestrial > Soil > Palsa > Peat permafrost | place: Sweden... | reverse complement strand
GGGTCATTGCCGTGCTCCTTTCTGTGTCGTGATTATCCGGAATACTACTATCACTTTAGTGGAGATCAAGTCTCACTTGTACCCAGTACGGCGAGCGTCGTGGGTCGTGGGTGCACGGCGCGAGTCACCTCCTAGACACCTATGCAGCCATAAGGCTACAGTCAGCATATCAGCGGTCCCCGGCAACGGCGGATGCGGTCGATGACGATGTTCCAGCCGGTGGCGACTGGCCCGCGTGAAACGGAGTTCGATATGACAAGTGACGTAGCCGCCGGCACGCCGGCGGAAGCGGCCGGTGAGCGGCAACCGGTGCGGTACGAGGTCCGGGGGAGCACGGCGGTCCTCACGCTCAACCGTCCGGAGTACCGCAACGCGCAGAACGGCGCACTGATCTACGCCCTGGACGACGCCTTCTACGCGGCCGCGGGCGATGACGCGGTGAAGGTCGTGGTGCTGAACGCGGAGGGCAAGCACTTCAGCGCGGGACACGACCTCGGCACGCCGGGGCGCGATCACCACGTCCCCTACGAGCGCCGGGCCGGCCTGTGGTGGTCGCACGTCGGCCAGGCGGGCGCCGAGCACCGGTTCGCCCGGGAGGAAGAGCTCTACCTGGGCATGTGCCGACGCTGGCGGGAACTGCCGAAGCCCGCCATCGCGGCGGTGCAGGGGGCGTGCATCGCCGGCGGCCTGATGCTCGCCTGGTGCTGCGACCTGATCGTGGCGAGCGACGACGCGTTCTTCTCCGACCCGGTGGTGAAGATGGGCATCCCCGGCGTGGAGTACTTCGCGCACCCCTGGGTGATGGGGCCCCGGTTCGCCAAGGAGTTCCTCTTCCTCGGTGAGCGCGTCGGGGCCCAGCGGGCCTACGAACTCGGCATGGTCAACCGCGTCGTGCCGCGCGACGAACTCGACTCCTGCGCGCTGGACCTCGCCGACCGGATCGGGCGGATGCCCCGGCTGGGGCTCGCGCTGGCCAAGAAGGCCGTCAACCAGGCCGAGGACCTGATGGGCCTGCAGGCTGGAATGGACTCGGTGTTCGGGCTGCACCACCTCGCCCACGCGCACAATGTCGAGGTCTCCGGCGACTCCGTGAACGGACTCGACGTTAAATCCCTGCGCGGGCAGGGCTAAGGCAGGTCGATGATGATCACCGATGTCCTCAACGCTGGAGCCCGGGGTCCCGCCACCGTACAGCGCTACACCGAACGCTACCGCGACCCGACCCGCCCGCTGGCCGAACTCGCCCGGATCGACGATCCAGCGTTCTACGTCCACCCCTGGCCCATCTACGCGCGGCTGCAGACCGAAGCGCCGGTCTACTACTACGAGCCGTTCAACACCTGGATCCTCACCAAGCACGCGGACGTGCAGCATGCGGCCCGCCATCCGGAAATCTTCTCTGCCGCGCACGGCATCCTGCTCTACGACGGGGTACGCCACAGCAGCGCTCTCGGCGAGCTCTTCGCTGGGAATGGCGACATGATCGGGCTGACCGACCCGCCCCGGCACAGCGAGCTGCGGCGGATTATGCAGCCCCCGTTCACTCCGTCGTGGCTCGCGCGCCTGGAGCCGAGGATCGAGGCCTACTGCGACCGGATCCTCCGCGAGATCATCCCCGGCGAGCCGGTGAACTGGACCGACACGGTGGCCTCGCGGCTGCCCGCGCAGGTCATCGCGGCGATCTTGGGCATCCCCGATGGCGACGAGGAGTTCTTCGCCCGGGTCCGGGTCTGGACTGATGCCACCGAGGAGCTGGCGAGCCAGGACCAGTCCCCGGAAGAGCTCGCGGCCACGGTGGCCGCGTTCGGCAGCCTGAACGAGTTCATCGGGGAGACGTTCGACCGCAAGCGCCGCTGCCCGGCCGACGACTTCCTGTCCTCGCTGCTGAGCGATCAACTCGACAATGCGAAGCTGAGCGAGGCGAACCTCATCGGCTTCGCCCAGCTGCTCATCGCGGCGGGGGCGGACACCAGTCGCTCCCTGCTCTCGGAGATGGCCGCCCACTTCGCGATCTTCCCCCGGCAACTCGACTTGCTGCGCGCGGACCTGTCCCTCGTGCCCAACGCAGTCGAGGAGGTACTGCGGTTCGCTCCCGCTGCTCACGGCTTCGCCCGGCAGGCAGTGCAGGACGTGACGCTGCAGGGCCACCAGATCACCTCCGGCCAGCGCGTGTGGCTGGCCTACGAGGCGGCCAATCGCGACCCCGACGTGTTCGACCGGCCCAACGAGTTCGACATTCGCAGGCCCTCCAACCGGAGAAACGTCACCTTCGGGTTCGGCACGCACGTCTGCATCGCCGCCCCGCTGGTCCGCATGGAGACCAGGATCCTGCTGCACAAGCTGGCGACCAGGTTCTCCCGCTTCGAGATCGCGGGACCGGGCCACAGGGCCGAGTCCTCGCTGCGCAACGGTTGGGTCGAGCTGCCCATGGTGTTCCACCCCTGATGAGCGAGCAAGCGATCGGGCTGGCGGCCCGTCCGGCGTCGGCTAGCGAGCTGACCGTGGGCGAGGTGCGGCTAGCGTTCGTGCCCGATGGCAGCATCTGCCTCCCGCCGGTGCCCCTGTATGACGGGGGCACCCGGGAGCTTTTCGCCGCCAACCGGCAGGTTCTCGATGCCGACGGCCTGCTGGTGATGAGCCTCGGCAGCCTGCTCATCGAGAGCCACGGCACGCGCATCCTGGTCGATCTCGGGTGGGGGCCGTCCAGCCAGGACATCCCGCCCGGACCGGAAGGCGAACCCCGTGGCCGGATCACCGGCGGACTCCTGCTGAGCAACCTTGCCCGGTTGGGGCTCGGTCCGGCCGACATCGACCTGGTCGTCTTCTCCCACCTGCACGCCGACCACGTCGGCTGGCTGGCTACCGACACCCCCGGCGGTCCGCGGCTCACGTTCCCGCGCGCCGAGCATCGGCTGGCCGAGGCCGAGTGGCGCTACTGGTCTGATCCCGGCCGCGGCTACCGGTGGGGGTGGCCGACCCCGGCGCAGCTGGAGCTGCTGGGGACGCGCAGGTCAGTGCTGGAGGACGGGGCGGTTCTCGCCCCGGGCGTCAGCGTCAGGCTGACCCCCGGGCACACGCCCGGCCATGCGAGCTTCGTCATCGCCAGCGGCCCGGAACGGGCCATCGTCCTCGGCGACACCATCCACTGTCCGCTGGAGATCTCCCATCCCGAACTGGCGCTGCGGAGCGATGTTGACCCGGTCGCCGGGCGGGCCAGCAGAGCGCTCCTCCAACGGGAGCTGGACGACGGGGCAATCGCGGTCGGCTGCCACTTCCCGGACCACGTCTTCGGGCGCGTCGTCCGGGACGACAGCGGCCGCCGGCTGCATGACTTCTCCAGCCGGGGCAGGCCCCGGGCGGCCATGAGACCGCGACACAGCGGGGAATCGGAGACAGCAAGGTGAATCGCTTCGCAGGCAAGACCATCGTCATCGCGGGCGCCGCCGGTGGCCAGGGGCGCGCCGGGGCGATCCTGTTCGCCCGGGAAGGCGCCCGCCTCGCCCTGTGCGATGTGGACGCCGCTGGCTTGGCTGAGACCGTAGCCGCGGTCGCGGCCGAGCGCCCGGACACCGAGGTGCTCACCGAACGCGTCGACATGCGGGAGGTAGCCCAGATCCGCGAGTTCATCGAGGTCACCACGGTGCGCTTCCCGGTGATCGATGTCATCTACAACAACGCCGGGATCAACCACCTCGGCGCGATCGAGGACGCTACCGAGGAGCAGTTCGACCGGGTGCACGACATCAACCTCAAGGCCGCGTTCTTCCTAGTCAAATATGCGTTGCCCGCGCTGAAGAAGTCAGCCGGCGCGTCCATCGTCAACGTTTCGTCCGGCGCGGGCCTGCTGGCACCGGCCGACGGCAACTCGCTCTACTGCTCCTCCAAGGGCGGGCTGCTCTCGCTGAGCCGGGCCCAGGCGCGGGACCTGGCGCCCTACGGCATCCGCGTCAACTGCTTGCTCCCCGGGCCCATCGAGACACCGATGGTCCGCGCCTTCTTCGAGGCCATGCCCGTCGGCGAGCGCGAGGGGGCGCAGGCCACGGTGCTGTCCCGGAGCATGTTCAAGCGCTTCGGCCAGCCCGCGGAAGTAGCCGCGTTCGCCGTCTTCCTGTCCAGCCCCGAAGCCGCCTACATGACCGCCGGCACCATCCCGGTCGATGCCGGCTGGACTGCGGTCTGACGATCTGCCGGGCACAAAACCGTCGCCCGCGACGCAAAAGAAGGGACACCCTCATGCTTGATGTGCTGGCGGAGGCGGAAGGCCACCTGCGCAGGCTCGCCCATCGCTACGCCGACGCCATCAACCGGGCCGACTTCGATGAGGTCGTCGCCTGCTACGCCCCGGATGGTGTCTGGCGGGTGCCGCCGCCGTTCAACGCCAATCACGCGGGCCGCGACAACATCAGGAAGCGGCTCGCGGACCGGCGGGCCCAGGTCGACCTGGTGGTGATGATGGTCGGGACGGTCGTCGCCGTCGAGGCGAGTCCCGGGCTCATCCGCGGGCGGACCACCATCCATGAGACCGGGCGGCTGGACGCCGAGCGCGGGCTCGACGTCCTCGGACTGTACGACGACGAGCTCATCCAGAACGAGGGGGAGTGGCTCTTCGCGAGCCGTACCCTCAACTTGCTCGCCTACAGCGACGTGCCGTCGACCTACATCACGATGAAGCAGTACCAGGCCAGCTGACCGGCGTGACCCGGTTGACTGGGGAAACCCGGTTGACCGGGAAGCTGGTGAGCGGGGAGCCGGGGGAGTAAGCGGGGGAGCGGCCCGGTTAGCTGTCCGATCTCGTCCTCGGACAGGCCGATCTCCCGCAGCACCTCCAGGGTGTCCTCGCCGATCAGCGGGGCATGCCGGCGGACGCTGGCGGGCGACCGGTCGAAGCGCGCGGGCGGGGTTATCTGCCGGTAGCGCCCGGCCGCCGGATGGTCGTGCTCGCTGAGCACGCCCCGATGCTGAGCTGGGTCGTTGATGATGTCGTCGACCGACGGCACCGGCCCGGCCGGTATGCCCAGCTGCGCCGCCAGTTCGAGCCACTCCGCGGTCGTGCGGGTGGCCAGGATCTTGCCCAGGCTGGCATAGACGGGCCGGGGATTTTGCAGGCGCTGCTGGAACCACGGGTCCGACAGCTCATGCTCGTGCCCGACCGCGTGGTAGAGGTCGCTCCAGCTCTGGTCGGAGTACGGCAGCATAGCGACGTAGCCGTCCTTGGTCCGGTGCGGACGGCGGAACGGATTGAGGATGCGGTTGTAGCCCGCCTTCCCCCCGGGCACGACCGCGCGGGACAGGTGCTCCACCAGGTTGAAGCCGAGCACGGCGTCGAACATGGGGACCTCGACCCGCTGGCCTTCGCCGGTGGTCATCCGGTGAATCAGCGCCGCCAGCACCGCGTAGGCGATCGTCAGGCCGGTCACCTTGTCGCCGATAATGGTCGGCAGGTAGTTGGCGGTCTCGGTGGCCGCCTCCGCCAGCGCGGGGAGGCCGGTCGCCGCCTGCACGATGTCGTCATAGGACGGCAGGTCGGCCTCGCCGGACTCCAGGCTGAAGCCGTGGGCCTCGCAGTAGACCAGACCCGGCCGGGCCGCGCCGATGCTCGCGTAGTCGAGGGCCAGTTTGCTCAGCGCTCGGGGCCGAAAATTGGTCACGAAGACGTCGGCGGTGTCCAGTAGCTTCAGGAAGGTGGCATGGGCCAGCGGGTCATGCAGGTCTAGGGCCACCGACCGCTTGTTACGGTGCAGGTTCAACGCTACGCCGGACAGTTGCGGGTGGGGGCCGCCGCCCATGACCCGGCTGTGGTCACCGTCTGCCGCCTCTACCTTGATCACATCCGCTCCCAGATCGCCCAGGATCTGGCACGCGTAGGGCGCCATGATGACGGTGGCCAGCTCGATAACGCGCAGGCCGGCCAGCGGGCCTGCCGCGGGCTGCGGCGAAGGAGTGGATGCGGAGTCGGTCATGGCCTGTCACCTTGATCGGGCTGGCCGCTGTCGCCGGACAGCGCGACGCGCATGCTCTCGATCTGGGCCGCCTTATTGAGCACCGGCGGGATGGGGGCGGGAATCGTGCCGGGCCCGGCGATGACCAGCGACAGGAAAACCGGTCCGGTGTCGCGCAGCGCACCGTCGATGCCCGCCGCGAGCTCTTCCGGCGTCGAGAATCGCCAGGCGTGCCGGTAACCGGCGGCTAGCGCGAGCTTTACCAGGTCGGCCCGGCCGCGGCCAGGGACGCTCTGCCCACCGGAGGTCTCGTAGGTCCCGTTCTCGAAGACCGCGTGGTAAAGGTTGCCCGGCTGCCGGTCCCCGACCGACGCCAGCGTTCCGAGCTGCATCAGCAGGCTGCCGTCGCCATCGAGCACAAGCACACGATCACGCGGGCGGGCGATGGCCAGGCCGAGGCCGATGGATCCGGCGCTGCCCATGCAGCCGACCACGTTGAAGTTGCGGCTGTCCGCCTGGCCGAGGGCATTCCACGGCTCGACCGCCTGCATCGTGACCAGGGTCAGCATGTCGCCGCGGGCGCGGGCGAGGCCGGCTACCGCGTCGGTGCGCAGCAGGAGGCCGGTCACGCCGGCTCCGCGGTGGGTGCCCCGACCAGCAGCGCGACCGGTTTGCGGTCGCGCCAGGCCTCGTCCATGGCCTGCGGGATGGCGGCCAGATCGTCGTCCCGGTCTAGCCGGTGATAAGGGATCTTCCAGGTCCGCAGGGTCGGCTCAAGCAGATGGACCAGGCGGGCCGCGTGCTCGGCCGGAGCGATCATCGGGTCGCGCAGGAATTCGCCGATGAGCAAGCACGCGGGCACCTTGGCATCGAGCGACAGTCCCCGGATGGTGTTCATGGCCGCATAGAAGCCGGAGTTCTGGATGAGCAGCATGGGCCGCTGTCCGCCCAGGAACAGTCCGAGGTTCACGCCCATCGCCTCGTCCTCCGTGCAGACCGTGATCAGCTCTGGTATCGGCGAGGCCGCCAGCAGGTCCAGCAGTGTCCGCTGGTGCGTGTCCGGGACGGTCACCATGTGCGTCACCCGCGCCTGGCGGATGGCCGCGAGCATCGCCGCCGGGTCGAGGGGACGTGCCAGCGCACTAGGCGGGGCTGGAGCGACAGCCTGAATGGAATGAGCCACGAGGGTAGTGTAGCCCTATGGCTACGGTTCGGTCCAGCGGCTGTTCTGCGGCCCCTATGGACAGTAATGCAGCCATGTGGCTACACTCGAATCACGCTTTCAGTTCCGCCATGCACGAGGGAGACACCGTGACGATTTCGGACGCAGAGGTGCCGGGCGCCGGCACCCCGCTCGCCGGCCTGAAGCTCATCGACTCCGACACCCACTACTCGGAGCCCTACGACCTGTGGACCTCGCAAGCGCCCGCCAAGTACCGGGACAAAGTCCCGCACGTCAAGACAGGCTCCGACGGACGACTCCACTGGTTCTTCAACGGCAACGAGATGTTCTCCGCGGGCGGGTCGAGCTTCGTCACCCGGGACGGGGAGAAGATCCCCTGGTACGAGAAGGACTTCACCACCTTCGAGGGGTGGAACGTCATCCACGAGGCGTCCTACGACCCCCGGGCCAGGGTGAAGTTCATGGACGAGATCGGCGTCTGGGCGCATGTCATCTACCCGAACACCCTCGGCAACTCGATGGCCTGGTTCGTGGCCGATGAGGACAAGGACCTCGCCTACCACTGCGTCAAGGTCTACAACGACGCCGTAGCGGACTTCGCCCGCCAGGGGTTCGGCCGGCTGTTCCCGACCGCCGTCATGCCGCTGTGGGACATCGAGCTGTGCGCCAAGGAGGCTGAACGCGCCCTCGGCGAGCTCGGCCTGCACTCCGTCGCCATGGCGGGCGAGGGGCACAAGGCTGGCCTGCCGGACCTCGGCCAGCGTGTCTGGGATCCCTTCTACGAGGTCATCTCGCACTTCAAGGCCCCCATCAACATCCATATCGCGGCCGGCGTCGAGGCCGCCGAGGTGGGCGCGGCGGCCAACTGGACCAAGACCGCCTGGCCGTCGCTGCCCGCCCGCGCGCACAAGCCCGTCAACTCGGTGAACATGGAGCTGGCGAACTCGCGGTTCGTGTCTAACCTGCTGCTTAGCGATCTCGCCTTCCGCTGGCCGGACGTCAAGTGGGTCTCGGTGGAAAGTGGCATCGGCTGGCTTCCATACGTGTTCGAGCGGGTTGACTACGAGTTCTTGGAGGAGTTCCCGTCCGACCCGGCCCCGGACCGCCCGCCGGCGAACGAGATGTTCCAAAAGAACTGCTACGCGACCTTCTGGTTCGAGAACACCGGACCGCAGCGGCTGCTCGACGTGATCGGGGTCGACAACGTGATGTGGGAGACCGACTTCCCGCACCCGACGTGCCTGCACCCCGACGCCGTCCGGCGCTCCGCCGAAGTCCTGGGCAGCCTGGGTCAGGACGTGCTGCGCAAGGTCGTCCAGGACACGGCCGCCAACCTCTACAACATCGACCTCAGCTGACCATCCGGCCGCACCGGAGCTGATTTTCGGTTCACTGCGCGATCGTGGGGTGCCCGGCTCGCCCGGGCCTGTCCCGTGATCGCGCAGTTTTCCGGCAAGGAGTTAACAGATGCTCATCACCGATACCGCCGCCATGGAGTGGGAACGTCTGCGGGTCAGCTCGCGCAACATGCGGACCTCGCGCAAGCTGCTCCGCGAGGGCGAGGCGCTGCCCGGAATGGGGCTGTACGCGCTGCTGGTCAAGCTGCATGAGGGGGCCGAGAAGTTCACCGCGCCCCGGCACCGGCACAACTTCGCCCAGATCCGCATCGGCCTGCGCGGCCAGATGGATTTCGGCCCGGGCCTGGAATGCGGGCCGGGAGACGTCGGCTTCTTCCCCGGGGGCGCCTACTACGGGCCGGAGGAGATCGACGGCGCGGAGTACCTGTTGCTCCAGTGGGGCCGTGAATGGGTGACCCGCGCGCAAGACAAGCAGGCGATAGCGGAGCTGTCCGAGCGCGGGCGGTTCGAGCACGGCCTGTACTACTACACGCAGGACGGCGCCGAGCAATGCGTGGACGGCAAGCAGGCGGTGTGGGAGCACGTGTACGGCCGCCCCGAGGTTGTCCGGGAGCCGCGCTACCGGTTGCCCATCATGATGCTCCCGGACAACTTCGACTGGCTGAAGGACCGCGGGCTGTCTCGCAAGTCCCTCGGTCACTTCACCGAGGATGACGTCACCATCGAGATGGTCCGCTGGGACGGCACGGCCGACGCCGCCTGCCACTGCGCGGCAAACCGGACCTCCCTGGTCGTCGTGCTCAAGGGGGCCGTCACGATCGAGCAGGTCCCGTATGGCGCCCAGACGGCGATCTGGTCCGACTTCGGCGAGAGCCACGATCTCACCGGCGACGCCGGCACCGAGGCGATCGTGATCGGGCTCCCCACCGAGCGCCCCGGAATCTAGCTGTCGGCAGCGGCGAGCCGCTCCAGCAGGTCGATCGTCCGCACGAGGTCGTCCCACTCATCCGCGCCGACGACTTCCTCGATCGCACGGAAGAGCCACGCCTTGCGTGAGGCGCGCGAGGACTCCAGCAGTTCCCGGCCGGCCTCGGTGGGGGCGATCAGCACCTTGCGGCGATCGCCGCCGTCGCGGGCGCGCTCGACCAGGGATGCTGCCTCCAGCACGGCGACATTCTGTGCGATCGCCTGCTGGCTCACGTGCTGCTCTTCGGCCAGATCGGCAGCCGTGAGCGGCCCCTCGAGGAGCCGCTGAAGGATCGCGAGCTGCGAGATCGAATAACCGGCGGGCCCCGATCCGGCCTCGGCGCGAAGGCGGGAACGGAGATGCGAGATGGCCATCCACAGTCGTAGCGCCACGTCCGATTCCCCGAATTCCGTTGCTGCTTGTCTCGTCGTCACGGTCTTCCTCGTCGCGTGCATGCTCACCAGTCCGGATTCAGTTTACACAAGTAGATTCAACAAGACACTTGCACAAGTAATTTGGCTAAGTTACCGTGCCGATATCGACGTGGCGCACGTCACGGTCGGCATCGGCCCAGTGCAACTGCAGGAGGCGCGTCAGAGTGGACAGCCCGGTGTGGCGTATCCCAGAAGTCATCCGTAGGCGGGCGCCGGAAGCGGACCTGCTCCTAGACGCGGTCAACGCCGCGGCCTGGCGAACCGTATCGCCCGCGCTGCTCGAAGAGGTGCGCGTGCGGATCGCGCAGATGTTGTCCTTCGAGCCGGGCCTGCGGCGGTTCTCGGCCTCGGCCCGCGACATGGGGCTGTCCCAGCCCAAGCTCGCTCATGTTGCCGACTACTTCCGCTCCGTCGAGTACACCGATCAGGAGCGCGCGGTGCTCGGGTTCGTCGAGCAGTTCGTGCTTGACGTCAGTCGGTTCACCCCCGCGGAACGAGAGGGGCTCGCCGCCGCGATGGGCGGGCAGGATCTCCTCGAGGTGGTGACCGCCGTTTACGTGATCGAGTACTCGCAGCGGCTGGAAAGCGTGGTCACCGCGCTCAGCCCGGCTGGCGGCCAGGGGCAGGTCAGCCCGTCCGCGTCGTCGGCCACGCCCGTGGTGAACGAGGGTGCCGGTGTCCGGTCGCTGCTGGCCGATTACTCGGCCGCCGTCATGCGGCTGCGGGAGCTAGATCCGGTGACAACCGAGCTGGTGCGCCTTCGCTGCGCCCGCACCCACAACTGCCGGATATGCCAGACCCTGCGCGCATCAGATGCCCGCAGCGCGGGCGCGGACAGAAGATCAAGGTGTCGCTCGGCCTGGATGGCGCCGACGGTCTGCCCACCAACGAGGCCGGGCTGAGCTTCTTCACCTTCGGCGCGGATGGGCTCCCTGCCTCCTTTGGCGCACAAGACAGCATCCAGAAGGTGGCAGGCTAATGAACCACAACCGCATCGATGGGGCATCCCGGCCAGCCCGTTACGCTGCCCTGCTTGCCGCTACGCTCAGCGTGTCCGCCGCCGCGCTGGCCGGGTGCTCATCCGGCAGCAGCCAGAGCACCGGAGTCGTCAGGCTTCCAACTCGCCGGGGTCGGCTACCTCGCAGTCGAACCCGTCGCCGTCGGCCGCGTCGCAATCGGTGATACCGGTGGGCGTCATCGGAAGCTACAGCGGCCCGGAGGCGTCGAACGTCGCCCCTTCCCGGCCGACGATCGAGGCCTGGGCAGACTCGGTGAACGCCGCGGGCGGCATCGACGGCCACCAGGTCCGCCTGTTCGTTGAGGATGACCAGGGCAGCGTCGAGACCTCGGTGCAAGAGGTCAAGCAGCTCGTCCAAGACGACCACGTCGTCGCGCTGGTGGGAGAGGCAAGCTCGTCCGGCGACGCTGCCTGGGCCCCGTACGTGGCCAAGGAGAACATCCCCGTCGTCGGCGGAATTACCCAGGACACTCCGTTCATCACCAACCCCGACTTTTTCGCCGCAGCGGGCAATCTCATCGCGTCGTTCTACGGGACGGCGGCGGTCGCAGCCCACAACGGCACTCGCTTCGGCGAGCTCTACTGCGCGGAGATCACCGCCTGCGCCGGCGTGGTGCCAATTCTCAACAGCGTGGGCAGCGGCCTCGGCATCAAGATCGCTTACTCCGGCTCGGCCGCCGCGGCGGCGGCGGACTACACCGCCGACTGCGTCGGCCTCGAGGACGCCAGCGTTCAGTCCTACGGCCTCGCGCTGGCCAGTTCGGTGCTGCGGCGCGTGCAGGACCAGTGCGTCCAGCAAGGAGTCAGCGCGCCCCTCATCGTCACCAACGCGATCGACTCCAGCTTCCTGGCCGACCCGTCCTTCAACGGCACCCAACTGGTGGAGTCGGTCCATCCCTTCTGGGACGACACCACCCCGTCAGGCAAGGCCATGCACGCGGCCCTGGCCAAGTACGCACCGTCGATCGGCACCGCCACCATGCCCATCAACGGCCAAGTCAGCCTGGCCTGGGCCGCGGGCCTGTTGTTCGAGGCGGCGGTGAAGGCGGCCGGTCCCGGTGCCATCACACCCGCGTCAATCAAGCGCGGTCTGTACGCACTGAAGGGCAACACCCTGGGCGGGTTCACCGCCCCGCTGACGTTCAAGCCCGGCCAGCCGAACCTCATCAACTGCTACTACACCTTCACCATCAAGAACGGCAAGTTCACCGCCCCGGACGGGTTCGGGCCGAAGTTCGCCCCGACCAGCATCGTCGACAAGGTCGCGGCAAGCTTCTGAACCGAGAGGGCGGTTGAGTCAGCTCATGGCACCGACAGCAACCCAGTTGCTCCGCGACGGCTTTCAGTACCTGGAGTCCGCCCGCTGGCACGATGGATCACTGTGGTTCTCCGACATTCCCGCCGGCCACGTCTGGCGGCTGTGGCCACAGGAGAACAAGGCCGAGATCGTAGCTGAGGTGCACGGTCCGTCGGGACTGGGATTCCTGCCCGACGGCACCCCGATGGTGGTCTCCCAGGAGCTCAACGCGCTACTGCGGATTGTCAACGGCAAAACCGAGGAAGTGGCGGACCTCGACGGCGTCGCCGTTAAGGCCAACGACATGTGGATCGACGGCAACGGGCGGGCCTACCTGACCCAGATCGGCTGGGACTACTACCGAGGCGAGGAGCCGACCGGGTCCAGCGTGATCATCGTTGAACCCGATGGCGCCATCCACACCGCCGGTGCGGGCCTGATGTGCCCCAACGGCATCGGGCTGACCCCGGACGGAAGCACGCTGTACGTGGCCGAGACGTTCGCCGGCCGGCTCACTGCGTTCGATGTCGCCCCGGACGGAGAACTGTCCGGCCAGCGCGTCCACGCCCAGTTCGCGGCGCCGACCGACGGCCTGGCGGACGGGCTGTGCGTCGACCGGGAAGGCGCCGTCTGGCTCACCTTCCCCTTCCGCGGCGAGGTTGTCCGCATCACCCGTACCGGCGACGTGCAGGCACGGGTGACTGGATCACCCGGCCACCAGCCGTTCATCGTGGCGTGCGCACTCGGCGGGGCGGATTTGCGCACGCTCTACCTGTGCGAAATGACGATCACGCCTGAGCAGATAGCCAACCACTTCGCCGGCAGCGCGGGCCGGATCGTGGCGGTCGAGGTCGATGTACCCGGCTTCGCCCGCTGACGGGTGAGGACAGGCCGGACACGAGAAACATGAATCGTTTCGACGGATTGGTGGCCGTCATCACCGGCGCGGCCCGCGGGCAAGGGCGCAACCACGCGGTTCGGCTGGCGCAGGAGGGCGCCGACATCATCGCGATCGACAACTGCGCGCCGATCCCGGGCGTGGCCTACCCGCCGGCCACCACCGCGGACCTCGCCCGAACCGTCGCGCTGGTGCAGGGTCTGGGGCGACGCGCCATTTCCGGCCAGGTCGACATCCGCGAGATGGCGCAACTGCGGCAAGCGGTCGATGACGGCGTGGCCGCGCTGGGACGGCTGGACATCGTCGCCGCCAACGCGGGGGATCTCCTCGACGTTCCAGCCGGCCACTGAGCTCAGCGAGCAGTCCTGGAACGACATGCTCGACATCAATCTCACCGGGGCGTGGCACACCGTGAAGGCGGCCGTGCCGCACCTGATCGCCGGCGGCCGCGGCGGCGCGGTGATCATAACGAGCTCGGCGGCCGGGCTGCGGGGCTATCCGAACATCGCGCACTACGTCGCGTCCAAGCACGGCCTCGTCGGGCTGATGCGCGCACTGGCACTGGAATTGGCCCCGCACTCCATCCGCGTCAACTCACTGCACCCCACCCAAGTGGAGACCGACATGATCCTCAACGACGCCATGTACCGGCTGCTGCGGCCCGACCTGGACAGCCCCGGCCGCGAGGACATGGCCGCGGCGTCCCGGGCGATGCACGCGCTGCCGGTGCCGTGGGTGCAGGCAGAAGACGTCACTAACGCGCTGATGTTCCTCGCGTCGCAGGAATCGCGGTACATCACCGGAGTGGCCCTGCCGATCGACGCGGGTTGCTTGGTCAAGTAAGCCCCCTCGTCACGCCGCGCCTCCATCGCGCACATGAGCTAACGAGCTAAGAGGACGGAGTTAACCAATGTCCAGACTTGACGGTAAGACGGCGCTCATCACCGGGGCCGCCCGAGGTCAGGGACGAAGCCACGCCCAGGTCCTGGCCGCGGCCGGCGCCAGCATCATCGCCATCGACGCGTGCGCGCCGAACCCGGCCGTGGCCTATGACATGCCCACCGCGGCCGACCTGGAGCAGACGGCGGCACTGGTCGAGGAGGCCGGCGGCAAGGTCCACTACGCGATCGCAGATACTCGCGACGAGCAGGCGGTGGCCGCCGCGGTGGCCGCCGGCGTTCGCGAGCTGGGCGGCCTCGACATCGTGGTCGCCAACGCGGGGATCTACCCGTTCGGATTCGCGGCCCACGAGATGGCCACCGCCGACTGGGATGCGGTGGTCAGCGTCAACCTGACCGGAACCTGGCAGACCTGCAAGGTCGCGACGCCCTACCTGCTGGAGAGCACCCGCGGCGCCGCCATCGTTATCGTCGGCTCCACCGCGGGCATCAACGGCGCGCCCCGGTCGAGCGCCTACGCCGTGACCAAGCACGGGCTCAAGGGCCTCATGACGACGCTCGCGCTGGAGCTCGGCCCGCGCAACATCCGCGTCAACAGCGTAATTCCCACCGCCGTCGACACCCCGATGTGCATGAACGAAAAGGTGTACCGGGCCTTCCTGCCCGACATCGACCACCCGAGTGAAGAGCACATCCGCGCCGCCTTCCAGCGGGTTCACGTGCTGCCCACGCCGTGGGTGGAACCCGAGGACGTCTCCCGCGCCGTCTTGTTCCTGACCTCTGAAGACGCGCGTTTCATCACCGGCACCGAGCTCAAGGTCGACGCCGGCTACACGATCAAGTAACCCCGCTCACTCATTCCGGAGATGCCCCTTGTCGGCCCTCATCGATGACAATCCCGCAAACGACTCCGGCGAGGTCAGCCAGTTCCTCGCCGATCCGCCACGGTATTTCCGTCGCTCGTACACCGCCATGCACTCCATCGACCGGACGGCCATGGACCGGCTGCAGGCCGAAGGTCTGGCCCGGTGCTTCACTAAGTACGTCGAGAGCATCCCGATGCTCAGCGAGCTCGCCGAGCGCACCGGCATCACGGCGATCGAGCGCATCGAGGACGCCGTGGCGCTGCTGTTCGACCACCGGGTGTACAAGTCCTATCCGCTCGACTATCTCGAGCACCAGCAGTTCGACCGGCTGACGACCTGGCTCGGCAAGCTGACCTCGGTCGACCTGGCCAGCCTGGACATGGGGCCGTGCGACTCGATTGAATCCTGGCTCGGCCTGCTCGTGGAGGGCACTCCGCTGGACATCACCTATTCAAGCGGCACCTCCGGGACCATGTCCTTCTTCCCCTGGACCAAGCGCGAGCTGCGACTACGTGCGCAGATTGACCGGATCAGCGAGCTTCAGACCTACGGCGCGGACCCGACCGCCGCTCAGCTCGACGGCCCTTACCACTACGTTGGCTCGCCGAGCCGGAAGAAGTACAACTACACGGCGGACGCGATGACGCTCGGCGTGAGCGGGTACCTGCACCTGCGCGGGACCCGCCGGCCCAGCGCCGACCTGATGTGGCTGGCCTCCCGCCTGCGGGCGGCCCGGCGGCGCGGGGAGAGCCTGGACGACGTGGCGGTGCCCGCCCCGCTGCTAGCGCGGCGCGGTGAACTCGAGGCGCTGCAGGCGAACAGCGAGGCTTCCGACCAGGCATGGCTCGATGACGTCGCCAGCCTGCACGACGACCGGGTCATCTGGGTGAGCTACCCGTATGACTTCTACACGATCGCGGCAGCGCACACGGCGCGCGGCCAGCGCCGCACCTTCGCCCCGGACTCAGTCGTCGCTCTGCTTGGTGGGGCCAAGGGCTACGAGCTGCCCGTCGACGGCCTCGAGGTGGCTCGCCAGTTCACCTCGGCCCGGATCGCCCAGGGCTACGGGATGACCGAGCTGCTCGGCCTCAACTTCTTGTGCGAAGCCGGCCGGTACCACCTGCAGCCCTGGACCATCCCCTTCGTGCTCGATTCGCAGTCGGGCGAGCCGTTGCCGCGTGCGAGCCGACAGCGGGGACGCTTCGGGTTCGTTGACCTCGCCGCCGAGAGTCACTGGGGCGGGTTGCTGACCGGCGATGACGTCGAGGTCGACTTCGACTCGCGCTGCGGTTGCGGCGCCACTACCCAGCACATAGGACGGGACATCGCCCGCTACGCCGACAAGTTCGGCAGCGACGACAAGATCCGCGGCGCCGCCGCGCCGCAGGCCTATGCCGAAGCCATGCAGTTCCTGATCGCACGGTAAAAGACAGGGGAAACGCAATGCAAGCAGATGACGCCAAGGCCTACATCGTCGTATCCGGCGACACGCATGCCGGTGCGACGACCGACCAGTACCGGTCCTACCTCCCGCAGCGCTGGCACGACGATTTCGATCGCTGGGCCGCTGACTTCTCTGACGGCTGGGCCGTCGTCGACGAGCTCGGCGGCGAACTCCGGATGGGGGTGTCCTCCTACCTGTCGTCGGTGAACTGGGATAGCGGCAAGCGACTGAGCGACCTGGAGGGCGAGGGCATTGCCGCCGAGGTCATCTATCCCAACACCGTCCCGCCTTTCTTCCCGGCCGGGGTCATCACGGCGCCCGGCCCGCGCACCGCGCAGGAATACGAACGCCGTTGGGAAGGGGTTAAGGCGCACAACCGCTGGCTGGTCGATTTCTGCGCGATGGCACCCGGTCAGCGCGCCGGCTTGGCCCAGCTCCTGGTCACCGACGTGGACAACGCGATCGACGAGGTGACGCGCGCCAAGGAGAACGGGCTGCGCGGCGTGCTGCTCCCGGTTGATCACTTCGAGTCGCTCAACAGCTGGTTCCTGCCCAAGTACGACCCGCTCTGGCGCACGCTGGCCGAGCTGGAGCTGCCTGCCCACTGCCACTCGGTGATTCCAGCGAATGCCGCGTCCGCCGAGAACGGACTGGCCTCGCCCGCATTGGGCCTGTATGAGGGCTCGACCTTCTCCAAGCGCCCGCTGCCGCACTTTATCTTGTCCGGCGTCTTCGACCGCTTCCCGCAGTTCAAGCTGGTCATGACGGAAAGCATGGCCGCCTGGATCCCGGCGACGATCCGCTCGCTGGAGGCGTTCTGCGCCGGGGCGCTGCAGCCCGGATCGATCACCCACAAATTCGGCCATGAGGCGGTGTCCCGGCTGAGCCGCACCCCGGGTGAGTACTTCGCGAGCAACTGCTATGTGGCGTCCTACCTGACGGCCGAGGACATTCGCGTGCGCGACCAGGTCGGCGTCGACCGGATGATCTGGGGCGCTGACTATCCCCACCACGAGGGCACGTGGCCGTACACCCGCCGCGCGTACCGGCTGAACTTCGCCGCCGTGCCGGAGGAGGAAACCCGCATGATCCTCGGCCAGAACGCAGTGCGCCTCTACGGTCTTGACGAAGCGCGACTGCAGGACATTGCCAACCGGATCGGCCCCAAGCCGCAGGACGTGGCGCAGCCGCTAACCGACGACGAGTGGCCAGCCGGCTCGCTGTGTCCGACCTTCCTCGACCGCCGGGACATGGAGGCCATGTTCAGCGGCGGCCGCTAGGCCGAGCGGCCCTGACTCACTGCGCCATCCCGAGCAGCCGGGCGAGCGTGCCGCCGAAGATGGCCGCTTGTTCTTCGGTGGTCAGGGCCGCCCGCTCGGCCTGCGCCCGAACCGCTTCCTTGCTCTTGGGGAACGTTCCCTCGTAATGCGGGTAGTCGTTGCCCCAAACCAATGGCTCAATTCCGGTAAGCGTGCGGTTGCGCAACGCGATCCAGTCATCCTGGAACGTAAAGTGCACCTGCCGCCGGATATATTCACTCGGCTTCAGCGGATACGGCCACTGAAGGTTAAGCTCATCCGGCAGATACTGATGAACCTGCGAGCCATCCGAGCGGAAGAACGTCCGGTTAACTTCCTTGACTCCGGGTCCCACGTACCAGGCGTCATCCAGGGTATCCATCATATTAAGGAGCCAGCGCGCGCCGACTTCCACGAAGAGCAAGTGCATCGACGGGAAGCGTTCGAACACGCCTGCGCCGAGCAAGGCGGGAAGGGTACCGAGGACCGGGCTGCCGTACCCGCCAAAGCCGCCGGTCATTAGCCGCCGTGCCACAATTGCGCCACTGTGGTCCGGGTGTCCGGTCGGCCATGCAGTGGATCCGCTGGACGATAGGAACCCTACTCCCGCACGCGCGGTATCACCGCCCGCCGAACCGCGCATAATGCCGGACCCGACATGCATGGTTGGCAGGAGCCCGACTGCGGAGACCGCTTCCCAAAGCTCGTCGTAGCGTTTGGAAAAGTACGGTCCTTCGGGCGGTGCCTGCATCGGCAGGCTGAGCGCGCGAAAGCCCAGCTTCGCTACCCGCTGGATTTCGTCGACGGCCCGCTTAATATCGGTCAGCGGGATGATTGCGGTGGGGAACAGTTGCTCGCTCGCGTAGGTGCGGAACACGTGGTCGTTGTAGATCCGGGCGCACCGCAGGGCGAACTCGGGATCGTCGATGTCGAAGATCTTCAGGCCCGCGTTGCCGTGCAGCAGGCCACCCCGGACACCATCGAGGGCGAGGTCGGAGAGGTACCCGTCAACGTCATCGGGGCCGATGAACTCGGTCTCCTCCCCGCCATTCAAGGGTCGCACGTATTCGGGGGAGATTGCGCTGGGTATGCCGTTGGAAAAGACGATCTTGGTCCCGTTGGGCAGCCGTCGGAAGATTGGGGCCCTGAATTTGTCGACCTCTGGCAGATGACGCGTGAACAGGTCCTCTGGCTCCATGATGTGACAGTCCGCGCTCAGGTACATCGCGTGCTCCAAGTCTGTCCAAGTCTCGGTTCGGTGCCCGTCCCGCCGGTGTGCCAGCAGGCCCACCATTGCATCCGGCCAGTACAGGGCGGATTTGCGCACTGTAGCCCCTTGGCTGCGATGCTGTCCAGCGCTGCCCGCCTGCGCCGCCCAGCCGACGCCCCGAGCCGGTGTATGCGCTTACCTAAATTAACGTGCTGGAAACTCTTGCAGATCTGCAGCCACACGGCTACAGTCCACGTTATCCACTGGTCCCCGGGACCTGAAGCTCGTCATCGAAACGACTAGGAGTGGCTTGATGAGCAGCGCACTGGAGTCGGCCAACGGAGAGTACGAGACGATCGTCGTCGAACCCGTGACCCCGCTGATAGGCGCCGAAGTTACCGGTGTCTCCCTGGCTGAGGTCGACGACCGGATCTTCGCTGAGATTCACGGTGCGTGGATTCGGCATAAGGTGCTGTTCTTCCGTGGCCAGACGGCCTTTACGCCAGTGCACATGGAAGATCTGGGACGCCGCTTTGGCGAGATCGATCACCCGCCGAAGGCGCTCCCGACCGCCCCAGAAGCTCCTAACGTGGCCGTTATCGAGACCAACAGCGGTAAGAAGGCCTACGTCGACTATTGGCACACCGATCTCGCCTACAAGCGGCGGCCGGCCTCCGTTTCTATCTTGCGTGCCAGGCTGGTTCCGCGAGTCGGGGGAGACACGCTGTGGGTCAACATGGAGGCCGCCTTCGACGACCTGCCGGATGAGGTTAAGCGGCGCGTGGAGAACTTGCGCACTTACAACTCGTATGAGAAAAGCCTGCGCACCTATAACGACTACGCTCGGCGCGACGGCCGCGAGCTGTTGTCGGAGGAGGTAATCGCTCAGCGGCTGGCCGAGCACCCGCCGGTGGAACACCCACTGGTGCGCACTCATCCGGTTACCGGAAATCCATCGATTTACATGAGTATTAACGCAACCACCCGCATCGTCGGGCTTGAGCAAGCCGAGAGTGACGGACTGATCGATTTCCTCTACCGCCTGTCGGACAAGCCCGAGCATCAGGTTCGGCTGCGCTGGACGGCTGACACCGTGGCTATCTGGGACAACCGTTCAACGAGACATTACGCAACGGCCGACTATTTCCCGGAGCGCCGGATCATGGAACGCGTGATGTGCGTCGGCGAAGAAGTCGCTTAGCGTTCCAGGTCGGCCGAGTAGAGGAGGATCCGATGATCGACCAGATTCGCCGCCTCGTAGCCGGGGAAACCGGCAAAGGCTTCGAAGGCATCTGGGCCCACGTCGACACGATCGAACCGATGGCCGCGGGTGATTTCAAATTTTGGGATATTTGGGGCTGGGACAACGCGCCCACCCTCCCTTATGACGGTGGCGTCGGCTACGAACCCTACAGCTCTTTCCCGCCGCCCGGGGGCATGCGCATCCAGGCCTTCCAGTTTCCGCCGCACTACCCAGAAGAGTCGGTCGACAATTCGCTATCGAATGTTGATTATGCCGCGATCTCCCAGCTGCGACGAGCGTTCACAGAAGCCGTCCCTCATGGCCGCGCCTACGGCTCGGGAAAAGGCATGCACCGAACCGACAGTTTCGACTTCGGAATCGTCATTTCCGGTGAGCTGACCTCGAAGCTTGATGGCGGCGTAGAACAGGTGCTGCGGCCAGGCGACGTGTACATCCAGAACGGTGCAATGCACCTATGGCGCAATGACACCAACCAGCCAGTCGTATTCGTGGTGATCTCGCTGCCTGCGCGGCGGGATGCCGCCGCCCAAACTGAAGGAATCTCCAATGAAACGTAGACATCAAGCCGCGATCGCGGCCACCGCTTTGGCTCTTGCCGCCTTGACAGCCGCCTGCAGCTCAGCTGGTGGCGGGGGATCTAGTTCACCGGGTGCCACGTCGGCGACAGCAGCGATCCCGGTCGGTGTCATCGGCAGCTACAGCGGTCCGCAGAGCTCCACCTTCGCCAGCGGCCAGGCAACGATGCAGGCCTGGGCCGACTCGGTAAACGCCACCGGCGGAATCGACGGACACCAAGTGCACCTGTACATCGAAGATGATGCGGGTAACCCAGCCACGTCGCTGACCGAGGTTAAGACCCTGGTCCAGCAAGACCATGTCGTCGCGATCGTCGGTCAGAGCACCGGTGACCCGGCCGCATTCCAGAAGTACTTGGACTCGGCCGGAGTGCCTGTTGTTGGCGGCAACCCGCAGTCCACGCCTTACCTGAACGATCCCAACTGGTTTGCGATCGGCGGGAACGAAATCTCCTCTTTCTACGGCATCGCTGCCGCGGCAAAGCAAATTGGTCCCAAGCTTGGCAATCTGTACTGTGCGGAACTGCCCGCGTGCGCGGCAACCCAGACATTGCTGCAGACCTTCGGGAAGCCGCTCGATCTCGCGGTTAGCTATACGTCGAAGGTATCCGCCTCGGCCCCTGATTTCACCGCGGTCTGCCAGGGGCTCATCAAGAGTGGCGTGCAGTCCTACACCCTAGGACTTGGCGCTGCCACCCTTAAGCAGGTGGCGTCGCAGTGCGAACAGCAGGGACTCAAAGCAAAGCTCGTCCTTTCGGATGTGGCTGACTCCACCTTTGCCTCTGATGCTCAGTTCAACGGCGTCGAGGTGGTCGATGACATCTTCCCGTTCTTCGACGATTCCACCCCGGCCGCCAAGGCGTTCCACTCGGCGCTGAAGCAATATGCGCCGTCCGTCGGCACCGCCGCGATACCGCTCAACTCGCAGGCCGCGGCCGCGTGGGCTTCCGGCAAGCTGTTCGAGGCCGCGGTCGCCGCGAGCGGGACTGGCCCGATCACGGCGGAATCGGTCAAGAAGGGCCTGTACGCCCTGAAGGGCGACACCCTGGGTGGCCTTACCCCCCCGCTGACGTTCACTGCGGGCAAGGCAACCAACTACAACTGCAGCTGGGTGTACACCATCAAGAACGGCGCGTTCGTCGCCCCGAACGGGACGAAGCCGACCTGCGCCTCCACCGCGGTGATCAATCCCGTCATCGCCAGCATGACGTAGTAATCGATCTGCCCAACATGGGCGGGTGTCCCCTGCTGGCGGGGGGACACCCGCCAGCAGGCGTAGGAGCGGGTCACTGCCTCGGCGACGCAAGGGTGCTGAGGGTGCGGTCGATCTGGTAGCCGGCCAGCGACTGGCTGACCGGCATCAGCTCGAGCTTGTTCACGTTGACGTGGGCGGGGAGCTCGGCGATGGCGAACATGGCCGCGGCGACATCGTCGGCGGTCAGCTGCAGGTAGTCCGTCTCGGCGACGATCTCGGTGGTGGTCCGGCCTGGTTCCACGACCGTCACCCGCACTCCAATGCCGTGCAAGTCAGATCGCAGGGCCATGGAGAAGTGCGAGAGGAACGCCTTGCTGCCGCCGTAGACGACGCTGCCCGCGTGCGGGTAGTTGGCCGCCGTCGAGCTGACGTTGATGATCGCGCCCTGGCGGCGGATCAGCATCGGCAGCAGCAGCCTGGTCAGCCCGACGACGGCCTTCACGTTGGTATCAATGATCGAGTCGAGCTCGTCCATGCGAGTGTCCTGCAGGAGCTTCTTGGTTGTCGTCCCGGCATTGTTGACCAGCAAGTCGATGTCGCGCAGGCGGCTCGGCAGGCCGGTCAACGCCTGCTCGACCGCGGCCAGATCGCGCACGTCGACCGGGAGCACGGCCAGCCGTTCGCCCAGCTCATCATGGAGCTGCCGCAAGCGCTCCACGCGCCGTCCGAGCCCGACGACATTCCAGCCTCCGGCCGCGAACCGGATAGCGGCCGCGCGCCCGATTCCAGAGGTCGCCCCCGTGATGAGCACGGTGCGCGCAGAGTGCGGCATGACAGCTTTTCCCCGATTCCGCTCGCTAGGCGCGGGGGCCGCCGGCGACGTAGATGACCTGGCCGGAAACGAATCCCGACTCGTCACTGACGAGGAACGAGACGGTGGCAGCGATGTCCGCTGGTTCCCCGACCCGGCCGACCGGGATCGACGCGGCGCCGCGCTGCTTGAATTCCTCCCACGGCACTCCGATCCGCTCGGCGGTGGCCTTCGTCATCTCGGTCGCGATGAAGCCCGGTGCGATGGCGTTGACGGTGACGCCGAAGCGGCCAAGCTCGATGGCCAGCGTCTTGGTCAAGCCCTGCAGGCCTGCCTTCGCGGCGGAGTAGTTGACCTGCCCTCGGTTGCCGAGCGCGGACACGCTCGACATGTTCACGATCCGGCCCCAACGCGCCTGCGTCATGTACGCCTGGGCGGCCCGCGTCATCAGGAATGACCCGCGCAGGTGCACGTTCATGACCGTGTCCCAGTCCTCGTCGGCCATCTTGTAGAGCAGGTTGTCCCTGGTCACCCCAGCATTGTTGACAAGGATGAGCGGCGGCCCAAGCTCGTCGGCGATATGACGCACCGCAGACTCGACAGCTTGGCTGTCGCTCACGTCCGCGCCGACCGCCAGGGCCCGGCCGCCGTCAGCGACGATCTTCTCCACGATGGCCGCACTGGAGGATGCGTCGAGGTCGACGACCGCGACCGCGTTCCCGTCGGCGGCGAGCCGGATGGCGGTCGCGGCGCCGATTCCCCGGGCCGCGCCCGTGACGATCGCGACCTTGGTCAGGGGCTGGTCGGGTGAGTCCATGGAAGGATAGTGTAGCCGAACGGCTACATCGGGTCTACCTCAGAAAATCCCCGAAAGATTGACCTAGACAATAGTGCAGCCACCGGGCTACATTCGCTGCAACGGCCCGGTGCCAGGCGAGTGCTACGGCCGCCGCATGAGAGCGAGGAGGCTCCGTCGGTGACTTTCGACGTGGAGAAGTTTGACATGCTCAGCAAGTCGCTTGCTGAGCGTCATTGGGAGCAGCTGGCCGAGCTGCGCGAATGCCCGGTCGGAAAGAGCCAGCTGTATGGCGGCGTGTGGCTGCTCTCGAAATACGACGACGTCATGACCGCTGCCCGCGACTGGCAAACCTACAGCAGCGCGAACGGCTCCGCGCCGGTCCCGCTGAACACCGGCGGCGACATCAAACTGATGCCGATCTCGACCGACCCGCCGCTACAGCGTGACCTGCGCCGGCTGATCGACAAGCACTTCGGCCCGAAGAAGGTCGCCGAGGCGAGGGAAGATGTCAGAAAGGGCGCCATCTCGCTGTTCGAGAAATTCCAGCACCGCGGTGAGTGCGAGTTCGTCAGCGAGTACGCCGCCACTTTCCCCGCGAACACCTTCTTCCACTATGCGTTCGGGGCCGATCCAGACACGACCGGCCAGGTCATGGGCTGGCTCGACCACATGCTGCACGCGCCGAGCGAGGCGTCGGAATCGGTCCAGGCGTTCTTCGGCTGGACCAAGCGGCTGCTCGACGGGCGGCGCGAGTTCGGGTCCCGTGACGACGTGCTCGGCTCGCTGCTGACCGGCACGGTCAACGGCCGGGAGCTCACCGATCCCGAACGCATGATGATCATCATGAACCTCATCATCGGCGGCATTGAGACCACCGCTCACGTGCTCGGTAACGTCATGTACCACCTGGCCACCCGCCCGGATATCCGGGAACGGCTCGATGCTGATCGCGGCCTCATCCCCGCCGCCGTCGAGGAGTTCCTCCGTTATGAGTCCCCTGCCGACGCCCGGGGCCGCGCGGTGAGCTGTCCGGTGCAGGTCGGGGGCGCTCACATCGAGCCGGATGACCGGGTGGCATTGTTCTACTCGGCGGCCAACCGTGACCCTGCCAAGTACGACAACCCGGACGAGCTCATCCTCGACCGGTACGCGGGACGGGCGGTGCCGCACCTGTCGTTCGGCGCGGGCCCGCACCGCTGCCCCGGAGCGCACCTGGCCCGGCTGGAGATAGCGGTCACTATCGAGGAAGTCCTCGATAGGCTGGCCGGCCTCTCGCTGGCAGCCAATGAGATTGAGTACGCCTACGGACTCACCCGCGGGCCTGTCGCGGTGCCGGTCACGTTCCGGCCTTACGTCTCGGCCGGGGATGTGCTGACGGAAGCTGTCGGCCGTGGCTGAGCGGACGCTGCTGATCGACCCTGACCGCTGCCAGGGACACGCGACCTGCTTCCTGCTGGCGCCTGGCTTGTTCGAGGTGGATGACGAAGGCCGCGGCTCAGTCACCCGCCTCTCCATCAACAACGACGACGATGAAGGACAGGCGCTGGTCGCGGTTGACCGGTGCCCCGAAGGCGCCATCAGCCTGCGATCGGCGTAGCGAACATCAGCGCCCGCCCGCGGGCAGGCGCGGTCGGCGGCATGAGCGAAGGAGACAAGGATGTCCAGTGCCTTGGAGGGCAAGACCGTCGTGATCACCGGCGCGGCCGGCGGCCAAGGACGCGCGGGCGCGATCCTGTTCGCGCGCGAGGGCGCGAACCTGGCGCTGTGCGACATCGACGACGCCGGCCTGGACGAGACCGCGAAGCTCGTCGCGGCAGAGGCCTCGGTGGAGGTCCTCACCCAGCGCCGCGACATCGCGGTCACCTCCGAAGTCGCGGAATTCGTCGCCGCCGTGGTCGAACGGTTCGACGTTATCGACGTCATCTACAACAACGCAGGCGTCATGCTGCGACGCTCCATCGAGGACACCACCGAGGAGGATTGGGACCGCGTCCATGACATCAACGTCAAAGGACCGTTCTTCCTCGTGAAGTACGCGCTCCCGGCACTGCGCAAGTCATTGTCCGGAGCCGTCATCAACGTCTCCTCGATCTCGGGACTGCTGCCACCCCGGGAAGGCAATACCGTCTACTGCTCCTCCAAGGGCGCCGTCATGGCCCTTACCCGTGCCCAGGCACGTGACCTCGCTCCGTATGGCATCCGGGTGAACTGCCTGGTCCCGGGCCCAATCGACACGCCTATGCCCGCGGGCGCGTTCGAGAAGCTCCCCGAAGACCAGCGGCCGGCCGCGCGGGCGGCGGCCGTATCCCGCAACCTCATCAAGCGATTCGGGACCGCCGAGGAAGTCGCCTCCGTGGCGGTGTTCCTCGCCGGCCCGGCCGCCTCCTACATGACCGGCGCCATGATCCCGGTCGACGGCGGCTGGACCGCCTGCTGACCAGTTGCCTCCGCCAACACCCACTCCGAACCGCAGAAAGGCTCAGGAACATGTCAAACGACACCGACAAGTCAGCCACGATGAAGCAGTACTTCGCCTGCATGGACTCGGCCGACTTCGTCACCGCGGCCGCCATGTTCGCCGACGACGCCGTCTACCTGCGGCCTCCGTACGTGCCCGGGCAGGCTGCGTTCGCCACCAGCGGCACCGAGCGGATTGAGGGCCTGCCGGCCATCAGCGAGTTCTGGGACCGGCGCGGCAAGCGCAACACCCATCACGTCATCAAGGTCGAGAGCATCACCGGAGACGAGTGGTTCGCCGAGGGCGACGTTTCCGTCGACGACAGCGAAACCCGGATGTTCATGAGCCACGTCACCTTCAACCACAAGGGCCAGATCCAGCGCTTCGTCGCCCTCCGCTAACGCGCGCCAGGGATCAGGCATGGGCAGATTCGACGGCAAGGTCGTGTTCATCACCGGCGCGGCCCGCGGTCAGGGCCGCAGCCACGCAGTCCGGTTCGCCGAGGAAGGCGCCGACATCATCGCCGTCGACATCTGTGCGCCGGTGAAGACGATTGACTACCCAATGGCCACTCCCGAAGATCTCGCCGAGACCGCGCGCCTGGTTAAGGCCCGCGGCCGCCGGGTCTTCGCCCGCCCGGTCGATGTCCGCGACGGGGACGCGCTCAAATCCGCCCTCGACGATGGGGTCGCGGCCCTCGGGCGCCTGGACGTGACCTGCGCCAACGCCGGGGTCCTGAGCCTGTCCACCACGGCGGAGATGAGCGACGAACAGTGGGACGACGTCATCGCGATCAACCTCAGCGGGGTATTCAAGACCGCGCGCGCGGCGATCCCGCACCTGCGAGCGGCCGGACAAGGCGTCATCATCATCACCAGTTCTGCCGCCGCGGTGGTCTCCATGCCCCACAACGCACACTATGTCGCGTCCAAGCACGGCGTCGTTGGACTGATGAAGGTGCTCGCCCGGGAACTCGCTCCCGACTCCATCCGGGTCAACGCCATCCTGCCCACCGGCGTGGATACGCCGATGATCCACAACGAGCGGACCTACGAGGTCTTCCTGCCCGACCGCGACCCCGCGACGGTCACCAAGGCGGACGTCGCGCCCGTCTTCGAAGGCCTCAACCTGCTGCCCGTTCCCTGGGTCGAGCCACAGGACGTGACGAACGCCGTGCTGTTCCTCGCCAGTGACGAAGCCCGCTACCTCACAGGCGTGCAGCTGCCGGTGGACGCCGGTTTCACCATGCCCTAAGAACGCTGCTCTGTTACCGGGGCGGGCGCTGCCAACGCCTCCGGTCTAGTCAGTGCTGCCCGGATACTGGAGGATCTTGTGCCCGAAGCCTACATAGTCGGTGCCGTGCGCACCCCGATCGGCACCCGGAAGGGCGCTCTCGCGGGCCTGCATCCGGCCGACCTGGCCGCTCACGTGCTCCGCGAACTGGTTACCCGGACCGGCGTGGACCCCGCCGCCGTCGATGACGTGATCATGGGCTGCGTCAACGCGATGGGTGCCCAGGCCGGGTGCATCGCGCGGACCGCTTGGCTCTCGGCTGGCCTGCCGGAGAGCGTCCCGGCGGTGACTATTGACCGCCAGTGCGGTTCATCTCAGCAGGCGCTGCACTTCGCTGCCCAGGCGGTCATGTCCGGTACCCAGGATCTTGTCGTCGCCGGGGGCGTGGAGCACATGGCGATGGTCCCGATCGATGTCAACCGCGTCGTCATCGAATCGCTCGGACACACCAAGTACGGCCGGGGATGGGCCAGCCGCTACGGCGACCAGGAGATCTCTCAGTTCAGGGGGGCACAGCTCATCGCCGAGAACTGGAACCTGACGCGCGACGACATCGAGCAGTTCGCCCTCAACAGCCACCGCCGCGCGATCGCCGCCATTGACGGCGGCCGGTTTACCGACCAGACCGTCGCCATCGGCTCCGCTCAGCTCGATGAGGGACCCCGCCGTGACACGTCGGCGGAGAAGATGGCGACCCTCGAACCACTCCGGCCCGGCTGGCGGCTCACCGCGGCGGTCGCCAGTCAGTTGTCGATCGGAGCCGCCGCACTGCTCGTTGCCTCCGAGGCGGCCGTGCGCGCGCACGACCTGACGCCGCTCGCCCGGGTCCACGCCTTGGCGGTGGTCGGCTCTGACCCGGTGCAGATGCTGACCGGCCCCATCCCGGCCACGTCCGCTGTCCTCAAGCGGGCTGGGCTGTCTATAGGAGACATCGACACCTTCGAGATCAACGAGGCATTCGCGCCCGTTGTGCTCGCCTGGGCCCAGGACGCGGGGGCTGACCTGCGGCGCACCAACGTGAACGGCGGAGCCATCGCGCTCGGGCATCCGCTCGGGGCGACCGGCGCCATCCTGGCCACGAAGATGATCTACGAATTGCGGCGCACCGGCGGCCGGTATGGCCTCCAGGCAATGTGCGAAGGCGGCGGGCAGGCGAATGCCACCGTCCTGGAACGGGTCTGATCCCGACTTATCGATGAGCGACTGGTCGAATTCAGGCCCTGCTCTTTTCAGCCAGATATGGAGAACAGCGGATGAACCGAAGATCCTTCATCCTTACGGCGGGCTCGTGCCTCGTGTTCGCCGCCCTCATCGCCGGATGCAGTTCCGCCGGCTCCGTTAATTCACCGTCGACTTCCGGTAATTCCTCCTCCGCGCCGGGTTCCGGGAGCACACCGCACGCCGCTCAGGGAAATATCCCAGTCGGAGTCGTGGGCACGTTCAGCGGCCCCGAGGGGACGACCACCGGGTCGTCGAAGCTGGCGATCGAGGCGTGGGCGGACGCGGTCAACGCGGCCGGGGGGATCAACGGCCGCCAGCTCCAGCTGTACGTGGAGGACGACGCCGGCAACCCCGCGACCTCCCTGGTCGAGGTAAAGACCCTGGTCCAGCAAGACCACGTCGTCGCCATTGTCGGGGAGGAGTCCATCAGCGCGCAGCCGTGGGCGAGCTATGTCGAGTCCCAGGGCGTGCCCGTCATCGGCGGCAACAGCGCCGAGCTGACCTTCCTCACCAGCCCCGACTTCTACCCGGCGGGCGGCAATCTTCTGTCGGACTACTACGGGGAAGTCGCGCTGGCCCGGCAGAACGGTCAGAAGATCGCGAACGTCTACTGCGCCGAGGACCCCGCCTGCGCCGCGACCACCACGCTGGTGACGGGCTTCGGCAAGCCGCTCGGCGTCAGCCTCTCCTACACCTCGAAGGTAGCCGCCACCCAGCCTGACTTCACCGCCACCTGCCAGGGAATCAAGCAGTCGGGCGCCTCCTCCTACGCCCTCGGGCTGAACTCGGCGACCATCCTGCTCATGGTTGCCCAGTGCGCCCAGCAAGGGGTGACGGCCAAGCCCGTCGGCAGCTGGGTCACCACGTCAGGCTTCGCGTCGACCGCCGGCCTGGACGGCATGGAAAGCGCTGACCCCGTCTTCCCGTTCTTCGATGACTCCACCCCGGCCACCAGGCAATTCCAGGCGGCCCTGAAGAAGTACGCCCCGTCCATCGGCACGGCGGCGGAGCCGCTCACGCCTGAAGTAGCCAACGCCTGGGTATCCGGAAAGCTGTTCCAGGCGGCCGTCGCGGCCAGCGGCAGCCAGGCGGTGACCTCGGCCACCGTCAAGAAGGGCCTGTACGCCCTCAAGGGAAATACCCTCGGCGGCCTCTCAGCCCCGCTCACCTTTACGCCGGGAAAGCCGACGCTCGACAACTGCTACTACGAATACACCATCGCCGACGGGAAGTTCTCCGAGCTGCACGGCATGACCCCGCAATGCGCTCCCGATTCCGTGATCTCGGCGATGCAGTCCCAGCTCAAAATATAGAAGGGAAACCGTGGACCTGGAATTGCAGGGCAAGCGCGCCATCGTTACAGGCGGTGGCGCCGGAATCGGCCGGGCCATCGCGACCGAGCTGGCCCGCGAAGGCGTCAAGGTGGCGATCACCGGACGCCGCCCGGAAGTACTGAAAGAAGCGGCGGCCGAGATTGAGACCGACACCGGCACCCCCGTCATGGCAGTCGCGGCGGACACCGGCAGCGATGAGTCGGTGCAGGCCCTGGTGGCTGAAGTCGTCGCGTCCCTCGGCGGCATCGACATCCTCGCCAACGTGGCCTCGGAGAACCCGGCCCAGCCGGGCGGGCCGAGCTACGTGCACGCGACCGACGACCAGTTCATCCGCCAGCTCAACGTCAAGGTGCTCGGGTACCTGCGGACCACCAGGGCGGTGGCTCCGCATCTCATCGAGCAGCACTGGGGCCGGATCATCAACGTCAGCGGCATCGGCGTGCGGCGGACCGGCCCGGTCATCAACTCCGTCCGCAACGCCGGGGTGACCGCCCTGAGCAAGAGCCTGGCCGACGAGCTTGGCCCGCACGGCATCAACGTCACCGTGCTCTACCCGGGGCACACCCTGTCGAACACCTACGAGAAGCGACTCGCGGCGGAGGCGGCCGAGCGCGGCCTGGAGCTCGCTGACTACCTCGCGACGATCGACACCGGCACGGCCATCGGCCGGTTCGTCCGGCCCGAGGAGATCGGCTGGGTCGCGGCGTTCCTCGCATCGCCCAAGAGCATCACCATCAGCGGGGACGTCATCACCGTAGGAGGCGGGTTCCTCGGTGGCACCTACTACTGAGCCGCGCTCGGTGGCGAACTCATTCATGGACCTGGCCCTCGGGCAACGGGCCCACCATCGCTTCGATCCGCAGGCGCCAGTGCCCGACGCCGACATCATGGCCATGCTGACCATCGCGACGCACGCGCCGAGCGCACTGAATACCCAGCCGTGGCAATTCATCGTCGTTCGATCGGAGGCGGCGCGCCGTGCTTTCGGCGCCGCTACCCGCGAACGCTGGCGGGCAGGGACCGGGGCGGCGCTGGAGAAGAACCTTGTCTCCCAGCGCGTGTTCAGTGAACTGGACGACGGCAACGGCAACGGCGGCCTGGAAACGGCGCCGGTCGTCATCATCGTCTGCCTCGACACCGCCAAGCTCTCGGCCGTGCACGGAGCGTCGTCGATTTACCCGGCTGTTCAGAATCTCCTGCTCACCGCCACGGCCCTGGGCTACGGATCCTGCCTCACGACCGGCCTGACCACCGGCTCCGCCGCCCTGGTCAGGGAGCTGCTGAAGTTGCCGGAGCAGCTTGAGCTGATGGCCGCCGTATTCGTCGGACGCCCGGCCCGTGTTCTCGGCCCGCCGCGGCGGCAGCCAGCCGAAACGCGTACTCACCGAGAAGTGTTCGGATCACCCTGGAAAAGCGAGGAGCAATGAGAATCGGACGAAGAACGGCGGTCCTGACCGCAGCGGCGGTTACGGCCGCGACGATTGCGGGCTGCGGGTCCTCAGGGACGACCACCAGCGCTGGCGGCGGGACCAGCTCCGTCATTCCTATCGGCGTCATCGGCAGCTATAGCGGAACGGAGGCCGCCTACCTCCAGGGCGCCGACAAAGTAGCGGAAGCGTGGGCGGACGCAGTGAACGCGGCCGGCGGTATTAGTGGCCACAAAATCCACCTCTACGTCGAGGACGACGGTACCCAGCAGGCCACCGCGATCCAGGAAGTCAAGACGCTCGTCGAGCAAGATCATGTCGTCGCGATCGTGGGCGAGGTCAGCACCAGCGACACCAGCTTTGCCGCATACGTGGAGAAGATGGGTGTTCCCGTGGTGGGCGGCGACTCGATCCACACCGCGTATCTCACCAACCCCGACTTCTATGCCGCCGGTACTGACCTGGTCGCCGGGTTCTACGGGGTGGCGTCCCTGGCCGCGAAGAACGG
>Ga0302314_10002918_pt1 | contig 31700 bp, 26 predicted proteins | sample III_Palsa_N2_3_FD_200533 | JGI IMG/M metagenome (GOLD analysis project Ga0302314, IMG submission 200533) | Peat permafrost microbial communities from Stordalen Mire near Abisko, Sweden - III_Palsa_N2_3 | ecosystem: Environmental > Terrestrial > Soil > Palsa > Peat permafrost | place: Sweden... | reverse complement strand
GGCCAGAAAGCTCCGTGATAGATCAGCTTCATTCAGGCGGCTTGGGCGCGCGGATCGAGAACCTGGACGGCAGGGTTCAGATTGACCTTGAAGGCATCGGCCCAGAGCATGACGATCAATGCGCGCCAGACCGCGCCGGCGGCGTAGCCGTCCGCCGATCCGGCCGCGAGTTCGGCGCAGCGGGCCGCCATCCAATCGGTGTCGTAGAGGTTGGCCATGCGGGCGGCATCGCCACAGACCCAGCCGCGTACCCAGTCGATCTCCGCGCGCAGCAGGTCGTTGAGGGGAGTGTGGAAGCCGATCTTGTCTCGCCGGTCGATCACTGCCTGGGGCAGCAGGTCGGCGCAGGCTTCGCGCAGGGGCGCCTTGCGGCGGCCATCCTGGAAGAAGGCGGGGGTGTCGATGCCGCTGAGCACCTCGGCCAAGCGGTGGTCGAGGAAAGGCATACGCCCCTCAATCGAATAGCGCATGGTGTTGTGATCGTCGTAGTGCACCAAGTGGGGCAGGGCGACGGCCTCGACGCTTTCGCGCCAGAAGGCCTGGATGTCGCTGAGCGGCGCCAGAACGGGCGCTCCCGCCTCGCCGGCGGCGCGCAGGCCGGGGCTCAGCCAGTGCGAGTGGGCGCGGTGCGAGCGACGGCGCATGACGCGCTCCAGCGCCGGGGACACCGCCGACCCCACCACGCGCAGCTGCTGGCTCACCCCCCGTCCGAGGCGGCCGATCTGGCCAAGCGCCCACAGCCGGTCGCCGCGCCGCAGCTCCGAGGCCAGCACCGAGGCGGACATGTAGGGATAGCCGAACAGGATCTCGTCCGCCCCCTGGCCACCGATCAGCACGCCGACGTCGGACCGGGCGGCGGAGCGGACGATCAGGTTGTGGGCGATCATCGACGGATCGCCGAACGGCTCGCCTTGGGCAACCACCACCTCGGGCGCCAGCTGGGACAGGACGATACGCTCGGAGGGAATGGTTTCGATATCCAGCCGCTCGCCCCAGCGCTGTTTGACCGCCGCGACATAGGCGCTTTCATCATAGGCGCTGCCCTTGGCCTGGGCGGTAAAGACCTTGACCGGCGCGTCGTCCTTCAGCGAGGCCATGGCGCCGACAACGCAGCTGGAATCGATGCCCCCCGAGAGGGTCGCGGCCACCGGCACATCCGACAGCACCTGGGATTCCACCGCCTCCATGAAGGCGGTCTGGAAGGTTTTGCGCGCGGTTTCGTCGAAGGGGCGCAGCTCGGCCTTCGGCTTGACCGGGAAACGCCAGTAGCGTTCCGGCGACACCGTCGTGGCGCCGCGCTGGATCCAGGCGGAGCAGCCGGGTGGGAAGGCCTGTACGTCGTCGAAGAAGGTCCGGCCGGGAATGTGGTCATAGCTGCCGAGGGCGAGGAATTCCGCCAAGGCTGGGGCGTAGGCCGCCGGCCGCTCGTCCGACTCGACCAGCGCGGCGATCTCGCTGGCGAATCGCAAGGCGCCATCGGGGGTGCGTCGCCAATAGACCGGCTTCTGGCCATAGCGGTCGCGGGAGATTAGCAGCCGCTGTTCCTGATTGTCCCAAAGGGCCAGGGCCCACATGCCGACCATGCCCTCGAGCGCCGCGGGGCCGTCGATGGCCAGCGCTGCCAACAGGGTTTCGGTGTCGCAGGTGGACTGGAAGGTCCAATGCCGCTCCAGGGCGGAGCGCAGAGCCCAGTGATTGTAGATTTCGCCGTTGTAGCTCAGCACATAGCGGCCATCGGGTGAGGCCATGGGCTGGTGGCCGCGCTGCGACAGGTCAAGGATCGACAGCCGGCGGTGGGCCAGGACCACGCCCGGCGCGACATAGGTGTCATGGCCGTTAGGGCCGCGATGGGCCATGACGCGGTTCGCGCGCGCCGCGAAGGCCTGTCCGGCGACGGCGTCCTCGCCCAGAAATGCCGCGATCCCGCACATGACGCTGGACTGCCTACTCTTGAAAGCACCGCGCCCGGATGGGCGGCGGTCGGACGATATCCGTCAAGACCGGTCGGGGGAATACGCCACCGGCCTTTGCAGCCTTCAAATAGGGCGGCGCCGCCGATATTGTACTCTGGGCGGGAGACTTTTGATCTGCCAGATAGACGCCTGGGTTTGGAGAGTGTGCGAATGATCAAGCGGCATGAAGGTTGGCTTGCAGCCAAGGTGGGCGACGAGTTGGTCATGATGAGCGTCGATAGCGGCGTCTACATCGGACTGAACGATGTCGGAGCGCGGGTCTGGGACCTGATCGAGACCCCCCGTGACGTGAAGGAGCTTTGCTCAACGCTGGCGGAGGAATTCGAGACCACGCCTGAGACGTGCCAGCCGGAGGTTGAGGCTTTTCTGGCTCAGCTGGAAGAGCGCGGCGCGATCAGCCGCGGCGTTTGAACACAGGCGTCGGCAGCATCATAGCGCAGGCCAGGGCGAAGACCACGGCCAGGGCTGGTGTGCGTAGGGGATAGTCGCCGAAGGAATGGATCAGCAGGCCGGCGACGACCAGGCTGCCTGATCGCGCAAGAGCCGAGTCGGCGCGCGGCGCCCCGAACCAGGCGGCGAAGGTGGCCAAGCCCCACCAGATCCACAGACCCAGGATCAGTACGGCCGCAGGCCAGCCGCCTTCGACCCACAGCTCGACGTAATCGTCGTGCACATGGTTGAGGTATTCTGGGATCAGGTGATCCAAGGGCTCGACCGCGCGATAGACCATGTCGAAGGTGCCGATCCCGCCGCCCAGGGGCTGAAGGGTCTGGCCGGTGGCGACCACCTTGGGCAGGATGCTGACGCGGCCTGCCGCGCCGGAGCCCTGCTCGAACCGGTCGAAGATGGCGCCGCCCTTGAGCACCACGATCACGGCGGCGACCGCGACGATGGCGGCCAAGGGCAGGGCGAACCGCGCCCACCGGTTCCGCTCGCGCATGCGCGGCTGCAGGATCAACAGCCCGACAATCAGGGCCGGACCCAGCAGCAGCAGGCCGGCGCGCGATACGGTCGCCGCGGCGCCGACGGCGAAGACCAGCATCAGCGCCAGCACGACCAGCGGGCGGCGCTCAAGACCGAGCGGCAGGCTCCACGGACCGACCAGCGAGGCGCTCAGGCCGATCGCGGCGATCATGAACGAGGCCTGGTGATTCCGGTTGGCGAAGAAGCCGTTCGGCAGGCCGGCGGTGGCGGCGGCATAGAATTGTACATGTTCGCTCTGGCCGCCGGCGACCTGCACTGCCCCCACCGGTAGGCTGACCAGGGCGATGGCCAGGATTGCGAGCGCCAGCCACATCCTTTGCCGGGGCCCGCATTGCAGCGCCGTCAGGAACATTCCGGCCGGCGCCAGCAGGAAAAGCACCGCCCCGCCGGTCAGATCCGGCGCAAGGCTCATGGGGCGCCAACGGTCAGGCAGGCCGATCAGGCTCACGGCCTGAGCCAGGGCTTCCCGGCCGGGCAGGGCCTTCCAGACCCCGGGGGGCAGGGGCGCGAGTTGCGCCAAGGGCAGGGCTATGGTCAGGGCCAGAATGGCGAACGCCGCCAGCGTCAGGCGCGAATAGGCGAAATCCGGCGAGCGGAGCAGCGCGGGGGCCAGGGCGAGGACGCCGAAGAGTTCGGCGGCCATCAGACCGAGGGGATTGAGCCGGCTGGCGCCACCAAAAGCCACGGCGACGAGCGCCAACACCAGTGCAGGCACAAAAATAAGCAGTCCACGCCAAGGCGTGGACTGCTCGGAATATTCAGTTTCAACTGTACGTTCCGCCATAAACCCTCTGGGCTAGCGGCGGCGTTCAGTCAGCTTAGGCGCTTTGGCCCGAGTCGTTGTGACGGTCGCCGCTGGAGGCCAGGGCCACTACGCCGCCGATCAGCAGGAGCGCGCCGAGGGCGTCCAGGGCGAAGTCGGTGGAGACGCCACCGACCATGGCGCCGCCGGCGTCGTCATAGCCAATCTGGCCGAGATCCGGCGACAGGGTGGCGACACCTTCACTCGCGACAGCTTGGCCAGCAAAGGCCAGCAGGGCGATCGCGGTCACGGCGAAAATCTTGCGCATCTGATATCCCCTTAAAGAACTTAGACCCAGCATAGCCGGCTCATCCGGATTTGCAAGTTCAACCAGCCGCAGAGAACAAGGTTCCGGTTAAAATTCCGACTATTTTGTCGCCGCCGGCCGAACGGCGAGGTTGGTGAACCAAGTGACGTTGGACGAAGAGTGTTCCTGGGGCTTTTCGACCAGCGCCAGCCAGACGCCGTCGCACCCTTGATTCGGCACGGAGAAGCTCGCCGTGAAGCGGACCCAGACGTTGGGCGCAGCCCCGGGCGGGGCGGAAACCGTCGCCAGGACCGCGCCGTCGCTGATGCAGCGAACCTGCCAGACCACCAGGCTGGGATCGCCGGCTTCCGGGCGCACCTCGCCGCTGAGCACATAGTCGCCCGGCGCCGGCGCCAGGGCCTGACGCATCAGGTCGGTCGCGGAATAGCCGTCGTATTCAACCCTGAGCGCGCTGGAGGACGTCCGGTCCGGCGCCGCGTCCATATCCATGCTCGCCCCGGGCTGGCCGAGCACGGTCCAGGCGAAAGGCGCCGCGCCCGTCCGGTTCGTGAAGCCGCCGTCGAACGGCGACCCGGTCAGCGCGCGGCCATTGCGGTAGCCCTGCAAGGCGGCCAGGGCGTCGCGGTAGCGGCCTTCACCCGCCAGCCGTTTAGGATAGTCCGCGATCTCGGTGCCCGCCAGGGGAGCGGCGCCCTGATCGACAAGCTGGAACATCCGCTCTACGGCGGAGTCCTTCTGTTTGCTCAAGGCAAGCTTCTCAAGAAAGGATTCGCGCCAGTGCGGCTGTTTGCCCAGCCGCTCGGCGATGGCCTTGGCGGAGGTGTCATCACCCGCCCCCACCTCGAACAACAGGAAAAGCACTGGCCACATTTCGACACGGCGGCGCGCCAGGGCGTCCGCGTGCAGGAAGGCCTGGGCAAAGTGATGCTTGAGAATGTCATCGCGCATCAGCCATGCCTGGATGCCGTCGTCCCGCCAGCCGCGGGTGCCGGCGAACCGCATCACGGCCTCCGCCTTGTCGGGCATGTTTTGAAGGGCTAGGCCCAGGCCGCGCATGCGCAGGGCCTGAACATCGAGCGGGGAGCGGTCCAATGCCGCCATGGCGTATCGCCCTGTGCGCCGGGCGTCCTTGGCCTGCCATGCGTCCAGGGCCGCCGAGGCCAGGACTTCGGGCGAATCGCGGCCCAGCTTGAGCGAGGCCTCAGGCCGGGTCTGCGCCAACCGGTCGCCGAAGCCGTCGATGACGACGGTCCGGATCAGGGCCAGGGTCGCGAACAGCGCCAGCCCCAGAACAACGGTCGAGCGGCGGCCGAACAGCGCGTGGGCTAGATCCGCTCCACTGGCCGGCCAAGCGCTCAACTGCCGGACTTCTTCAGCTTCTTGTTGTCTTCGTTTCCGTAGCCATAGCCATAGGAGCTGTAGCCGTAGGAGTTGTAGCCGTAGGAGGTCTTGCGCACGTCGAACTTGGTGAGCACGACACCCAGGACCTTGGCCCTGGCCATCCGCAGCCGGTGCATCATGGCCAGGATCGGGCCGCGCCCGGTCTTGCCGGCCTCGACCACCAGGACAGTGCCGCCGACCACGGAGGAGATCAGCGGCGCATCGGCCAAGCCCATCACCGGCGGACCATCCACGATGACGACATCGTAGCGTTCCTCGGCCTGGGAGATGAACATGCGCAGACGGCTGTCGGCCAGCAGTTCGGCGGGGGTGGGCGGCTGCGGCCCACTGGTGATCACCGTAAGCCCAGGCTGCTCGGTCGCCTGGGTGATTTCCTCGAGGGTCATCGAGCCGGTCAGGAAGTTGCTCAGGCCAACCTTGGTATCGAGACCCATCTGGGTATGCACCGACGGTTTACGCAGGTCGGCGTCCACCAGCAGGGTGCGGGCGCCAAGGCGCGCCAGGCTGTGGGCCAGGGCGATGGAGGTGGTGGTCTTGCCTTCGCCGGGGCGGGTGCTGACGACCAGCAGGCTGCGCGGGATGCCCTCTGTGGTGGAGAACTGCAGCGCTGTCCGGATGGAGAAGTAGGCTTCCCAGAACGGCGACCGCGGATCCTTCATCGCCTCCCTCGGGCTCATGCCCTTGGTCAGCATCGGCACGGAGCCCAGCAGCGGAATATGCAGCTTGGTTTCCACGTCCGTCGGGCGACGGATCGCCTGGTCGAGGGCCTCGGCGACAAAGGCGCCCAGACCGCCGGCCGCGAGGCCGAGCACCAGCGCCAAGGCCGCATTGATCATCGGCTTGGGCTTGGAGGGCCCGTGGGGAACTTCGGCGCGGTCGACGATGGAGATGTTGTTGGTGGTCACGCCTGCGGCGACGCCCACTTCCTTGTAGCGCTGCAGCAGCCCGTCATAGAGAATCCGGTTGGTGTCGAGATCGCGCTCCAGGGTGTTGTAGGCGATGCTGCGCTCCTTCAGGTTCAGCACATCGCTTTTCAAACCGTTGACCTTGCCGCCCAGGGTCTTTTCCTGGGCCGCGGCGGCCATATAGTCGTGATACAGCGACTGGCGGACCGTGTTGGCCTCGCTCTGAATCTGCTGCTCCGTCGCATCGATCTGGGCCTTCAACTGCACCATCGACGGATATTCCGGCTTATAGAGCCGAAGGTCGTTTTCGTATTGAGCCTGAAGGGTAACCTTCTCCTTGCTCAGCTCCTGGATCACAGGACTGGCGAGAATCTGCTCGACGCCCAGGCCGTTGGACGCCTGCGCCTGGCGCCATCGTTCTTCGGCGGCGATCCGCAGGGCGGTCGCGGCGGAAAGATCGCTGTTCATGGCGGCCAGATCAGTCTCGGACAGAGACTCTCCCGGGCTCGTCGTCGCATTGGGACCCGACCCGCCAGGATTTTCATGCAGGTTGATGATCTGCTGTTGGATCGCATAGGCGACCGCGGCGCGTTCGGACGCTTCCAGCTTGTCCTTCGCCAGTCCGATCTGCTTTTGCAGGAAGTCCCGTGCATAGGCCGAGGACTCGAACCGGCGCTCGAGATTCATGGCGATGAAGTTATCTGCGACAGCGTTGGCCAGCTGGGCGGCGATCTGCGGCGAGGTGCTATTGAACGTTATCTGCACCAGGCGCGAACCGCGGGTCGGATTGACGCCGATGCCGGCCTGAACCCGCCGGACAGCCGCTTCGCGAATACCGGCTTGCATGCGCGGCGCGGCGCCGCGATGGCGGCGGTCGAAGCCCATGGAATGGAGGAATGCTGGTGAGGTGGTCAGGTTTTCAGTGTCGACGATGCGTTCAGCCAGCGCCCGGCTTTTCAGCAAGCCATATTGCGTCTGATAGAACTCGACCCCGTTGCCCATCTCCTCCCGAGGCGAAACGTCCTGGGTATTGACCACCCTGGCCGCTTCCCGGTCGATTTCCATGGTCATCTTGGCTGTGTAGACCGGCGTGGTCATCAGGGTCAGCGCAGCGGCGATCGCCATCGCGACGACCAGCGCGATAACAAATATCCAGCGGTGCTTCCAGACAAACTGCCAGTAGCGCATCAGGTCGAATTGACCGCCTGCGCCTTCCTCGGCGAAGTCCGCGCCGACCGGCGCCATGGCGCGGTCGTTGGGAATGCTCAGGCTGCGCGCGAACTGAACCCGCCGGATCGGCGAGGAGCCTTCAGAGTCGCTGTCGTCGCCAAGGGGCATGGGCTCAAGTCACTCCGGTCTATACGAAAATGGGTCAGACGATCGCAGAGGCGATCGGATTAGGGCTTGAAGATCGCGAAAATCGAAAACGCGCCGACGTCGCCGACCATTTCGCGGAAGAAGGCCAATTTGCCGGACTCGCTGACCACCACGACGTCGTTACCGAGCATCTCGGGGTCTTCGGCGGCCCCTGTCCTGATCTGTTCACAGTTGAACAGCAGCCGCTCCCGCTTGCCGTCGACCTGCCGATAGATGGCGACGTTCTTCAGGTTGGCGCGATTGGTGGGGCCCTTGGCCATTGCCATGGCCTGCAGCAGCGACATGCGGCCGGGAATCTGGAACACGCCAGGATCGGTCACCGCGCCTTCGACGGTGATCTTCTGGTTGGCGGAATCCGCCACGACCACCGAAACCTGGGCGTCGCGCAGATAATGCTCGTCGAGCCGCTTGGCGATTTCATCGGAGAGCTCGCGAACCGTGCGGCCCTGCGCATGTACCGTGCCGATCAGGGGCAGCTGAATCTGGCCGACGGCGTCGACCTGGATGCTGTCGGCCTCAAGGTCCTTCACGCCGAAAACGGTGACCGTCAGCTTGTCGAACAGGCCGATTCGATAGTCGGACGCCGGGCCGGTGATCGGCGCCACGCCGGAAGGCGTCACAACTCCGGGCGACGGATCGGCGGCGGCGGGCGCGGCGAACAGGAAGACGGGCGCGAGAACGAGGGCCAGCAGCAAAGAGGTTAGCGGCGCCAAGTGGGCGAGGCGCCTGTTCAGAGACTTTTTCAAACGACGATCCACGGCCGGGCGCCCTCAACATTGATACTGAGCGCTGTACGCTTCACCATAGAGCACAACGTCGGGGGTGCAAGGGCGACCCGGCGAGTTGGAGTACGATGCAAGGCGATCTTTATACGGTATTGGGGGTGGGGCGCGACGCCAGCGAGGACGCGATCCAGGCCGCCTATCGGAAACTAGCGCGGCAGTGGCATCCGGACGTGAATAGTGACGGCGGCGCCGCCGCGCGGTTCGCGGCGGTCAGCCAAGCCTACGCCATTCTGGGGCATCGCGAACGGCGGGAGACCTATAACCGCTCCCTTCGCTCCAACAGCGTTGGCGCCCCGCCGCCGATTGTCACCCAGCCTATTCGCTGCACCGAATGCGGCGAGATCACCGCCCAGCCGCGCATCCTGGTGTTTCGATCGACCATCGGGATTCTGGTCTGGAATCGGGTTCAGAAGTTTGAGGGCGTCTATTGCTCCAGATGTGCCCGCAGCTCGGGGCTGAGGGCCTCTCTGATCACCGCCGTGGCGGGCTGGTGGGCGGCGCCCCTCGGCCCGTTCATCGCCGCTTGGTGCATCCTGTCCAACGCCGGCGGCGGCTTGCGGCGGCCGAAGGCGGATCGGCGGCTGGCCCTGGTCAACGCCCAGGCCTTTCTTGAGCGCAAACATCTCGACCTCGCCTACGCCCTGGCGTGCGAAGCGCTCGCGGGACGGGACGGGGTGCATGGCGAGGACGCCCGCACCGCGCATTCCATCATTGACCGGTCGCGGCCCAAGAGCGCCTACCTCAAGCCGTTGATGCTCAAAGACCCCTGGCGGGCGGATATCGGCTATATTGCCGCCCATATTGTGCTGCTATTGGCCGTGCCCGTTTCGATGGCCTTCGCCGTTTGGCTGTTCATAAATCAGTGAGTGGGGCTCAGGCCCCTGTGCGCGCATGACGGATCTCATCTTTGCGATCGGCGATATTCACGGCCGGCTGGATCTGACGACGGCCGCCCTTGAGGCCATTGACGCGCGGGCGGCCGGCGCCGAGTCCGTCCGCGTGATCTTTCTGGGCGACTATGTCGACCGGGGTCCGGAAAGCCGGGGAGTGGTAGAGCTGATGATGCGGCTGTCCCGCGATCACCGCTATGTCTGCCTGAAGGGCAATCACGAGGCGATGATGATCCAATGCCTCACCGGCGGCAGCACGGACGACTTCACCCGGTGGATGGACAACGGCGGGCGCCAAACGCTGGAGTCCTATGGCGCTGACGATTGGGACGCGGCCATTGCCGAGGTCCCCGCCGAGCATATTCGCTGGATGCGGGCCCTGCCGCTGACCTCGGGGGACGGTCATCGGATATATGTTCACGCCGGACTGATGCCCTCGACGGCCTTCGAGCGGCAGACGGAAGAGGCCTGCCTTTGGATTCGCGACCGGTTCCTGAAGGCGTCGGCGCACCAGTTCGATGGCCATGTGGTGCACGGTCACACGCCACACTGGACCGGCAAGCCGGAGCCCGGCGAGCCCGAGCTTCTGCCGCACAGGACCAATCTGGATCTCGCAGCCTATTCGACGGATCGGCTCGCGGTCGGGGTGTTCGACGCGGCGCGGGGCGGCGGACCGATTGAGGTGCTGGTGATCGAGCAGCCAAACGGCGAGCCCGCAAAAGTCCTGAACCTTCAACCTTTGGTAGGTATGATCGCCGCGGACGCCGAACCGGCGCCCAGACCCCGCCCGAGGCTCTGGCGGCGGTAACCGAAGATCATCCAAGGCCACGCACGTGGCTGATATAGTGCAACCAATTATGGTGAAGCGCGTTATCCGAGCCCGGTTGACGCCGACGGGGGTCTATGGCCAATACGCCAACCACTGCTTGGTCTGGCGCCTGCGGCTCAGTCGTGGGAATGACTCGAGGGGTTTCGTTTACGCATGTGGATGGCTATCGCCAGCAACTGGCATGGCGTTAGCGATAAGGCGCTGACGCTGTGCGTCGTCGCGTTCCTTGCGACGGTGGCTCTGGCGTTCCTCCTAATCTTCCTTGCGCCGCGGCTTGGCCTGATCGACCGCCCTGGCAAGCGAAAGCTACACGCTGGCCCGACGCCGTCGATCGGCGGTCTGGCGATCGCCCTGAGCAGCCTGCCCTTGGCTATGATCGCCTTTCCCACAGACCGCCCGCTGCTGGCTCTGGTGGCCGCGAGCGTGCTGCTGCTGAGCGAAGGGGTGCTCGACGATCTGTTCGACCTGCGGTGGAAGTATCGCCTTTGCGCGCACGCGGCGGCGGCCCTGGTTCTGATCTATTATGGTGGGGTCAAGGTCGACTATGTCGGCGCGGCCTTCGGGGTCTGGAATTATCACCAGCTCGGGTCGCTCGCGATGCCGTTCACCGTGCTGGCCACGACCGGTCTGATCAACGCGCTGAACATGATCGATGGTATCGATGGCCTTGCCGGATCGCTGACCCTGGCGACCCTGGCGATGCTGGGGTGCGCGGGCCTCTATGTGGGCAATGCCGAAGTCGCCACCCTGGCGATCATGCTGATGGGCGCCGTCGCCGGGTTCCTGGCCTTCAACATGCGCAACCCCTGGAACAAGTCGGCGCGGACCTTCCTCGGTAACGCCGGTTCGGAATTCCTCGGTCTGGTGATCGCCTGGTCCTGTTTCCGGCTGACGCAGAGCCACTTCCACCCCGTGGCGCCGGTGCTGGCGCCCTTCCTGTTCTCGGTGCCGGTGATCGATTGCCTGGTGCTGATGGTGCGACGGATGGCCGAGCGCCGTTCGCCGTTCGCCGCCGACCGTAACCACCTGCATCACCTGCTCGGCGACGCGGGATTCTCAATTACCGGCGTGATCGTGGTCATCCTCAGCACCAGTCTCGCGATCGGCCTGCTGGCCGCCATCGCCCTGATCCGCCATGTGCCGGAGCCTTGGTTCATCATCGCCTTCATCGTCCTGTTGGCAGGTCACTATTCGCTCACGGCCAACCGGGAACGCGCCGTGCGGATCCTGAGCAGCCTGGCCCGGATGACCGGACAACGCCGCGCGATCGAAATGGCGCGGTCGGGGTCGGCTTACGGCGGCGCGGCGCAAGCCGCCGAATAGGGCCGCCGAACAGGGCGGTCAGGCCTTTTTCGCCCCGCCAATCACCCGCCGGCAGGCCGCGACAACGCCAGCGATGCTGACCGGCCCCCGATGGTCCTCTGAAACCAAAAGCGACGCCTCGGCGAACCGCGCGCGCCGGTCCGCATGAACCGCCAGGTCGAGGATGGCCGCGCGCAGGGCCGGGACATCACCGCAGGGGTAGACCAGCGCATTGATGTCCGGACGCGCGATAGAACTCGGCCCTATGGCGCCGATGCGGTCTGACGCAATGATCGGCAAGCCGACCACGGCCGCTTCCAGCAACACCATGCCGTACTGCTCCACCTCGGCGGCGTGGACCAGGATGTCGGCGGCGGCATAGAGGTCGGGCAGGGCGTCGATGTTGACGAAGCCAAGAAAGTCCGCCTTCACCCCAGCGGCCTGCGCGGCGGCCTCCAACTCGGCGCGCTGTTCGCCGTCTCCGGCAATGAGCAGGCGGACCGGTGCGTCCAAGTCCTTGAGCGCGCCGATCACGTCGAGCAGCCGCTTGCCGCCATAGAGTTTGCCGGCGGCGATCAGCACCACCTCGTGGCTGCCCAGCCCCAGGTCGTGGCGCTTTGCGGCGCGGCGGGCGGCGTGATCCTTGCGGGCCCGCCAGAAGGCGTCGTCGATCATCGCCGGACAGCGGAACATCCGGTCTGGCGCCACCCCATAGCGTTTCAGATAGGTCTCGCCCCTGTCGCCCAGGGTGAGGAAGGCGCTGAACTGGGCCAGCACCGCCCGGGCTAGGACCAGCTTGAGCGTGCGGCGCACTGGGTGGGCGCTGGAATCGATGGTGGAGTCGGAGATCATGATGACCGGCCGGCGATTGAGCCGGGCCCAGCCCAGGGCCTTGATGTTGGTCATCGCGCCGTAGCCGTGCAGAAGCACCACGTCCGGGTCGGCCTCTGCCAGGGCGGCGCCGACATTGGGATTGTCGATGTGAAACAGGCCGGTGTGCTGGATCCGGTCGGCGCCCTCCAGGAACCGGTGCGGATAGCCGCCGATCAGGTCGGTGTTCCAGGCCATGTCGACGCCCATCAGGACGTCGCGCCGCACCTCGAGCCCGATCTTGGAGGCAAACAGCACCAGCAGATCCACCTCGGGCGAGGCCGCCAGGGCGCGATAGAGCGGGGCGTAATACTGGATCGGGTGGGAGACCACGACGACGGCCCGCAAGGGCGCGCCCGGCTCGACTCGGCGGCGGCCCATGGTCAGCCTCTCTCGCCGGCGAGGGCGCCCTGCAGCATGGCCCGCGAAAGCGCTACGGCGTCGGATTGAAGGCTGGCCCGCTCTGCTTCCGCTCGCGCGCCATCGCGCCACCTTGCGCGCTCGTCGGGCGTCTGGGCGGCGGTCCGGTCGATGGCGGCGGCGAAGGCCGCGGGATCGTCCAGAGACAGGTCGAAGCCGGCCCGGCGCGCCTCAAGGTTACGCCAGGGGGTACGGTCGCTGATCAATACCGGCGTACCGGCGCCCAGGGCCTCGAAGATGGCGTGGCCGAAGTTCTCACCCAGGGTGGGCATGAACATCAGGTCGTAGCCCGCCATGACCCGGGGCGCATCGTCATTGGCGATCTCGCCCATGAAGCGGACCTCAATAGGGGGCGGCAGGTCCGCGGCCAGGGTCTGGCAGGCCTTGGCGTAGGCTTCATCGCTGGCCGGGCCGTAGAGATCGAACCGCGCGGGCGAGTTGGTCATCGCCAGGGCCTTGATGGCGTAGTCGATATTCTTCACTGGCGTGATGCGCCCGAGGAAGGCCAGTCGCAACGGCTCACCCTTGGCGGCCGGAGCCGCCGACGGGCGCTCGAACAGGGCTCGCACATTGGGCGCCACCGCCGGCGGGGCGGCGAAGGGCAGGCGCGCGGTCATGTCGGCGGCCTCGTCCTGGCTGGTCGCATGCAGGGTCACCCCTCGCAGCAGGCCGCCCAGGCGAACGGCCGCGAGCCAGGCCCGCTTTACCGGCGCCTTCAACGACAGGGCGCCGCCGCCGAATTCGCCGCGGGGGGAAAGCAGGGCGGGCTTGGCGGGAACCAGGCCCGCGCGCCGCATCAGCAGGGTGGGCAGGGTGAATTCGCGGTCGAAGAAGCCGTTCATCATCACCAGGTCGTGCGGAGTCTCGCGCAGCAGGGCGCCCAGCCCCGCCGCGCCGAACCGCCGGCCTTCGAGATAGCTGACCCGTGCAAATCCAAGGTCGGTCCAGGGCTCCGTCGGGGCCGTTCGCACGGCTGCGCCGAACGGCCGATCGCGGGCGACGATGCGAAAGTCGAACTCGTCGGCCAGGGCGGTGCAGAAGCCCTTCAGGCTCTGGTTCGGACCGGCGGAATCGCTGCCCGGCCAGAAGGCCCCCATCAGCACAAGCACTACCGGCCGCACAGCGCTCAAATCCGCACCTGGTAGTGGTCGGTCAGCCGCTGCCTGAACGCTTCGACGCCGTGCTCGCGGATATAAAGGCGGGCTTCGTCGATCTTGGCGTCCATCAGCACGAAGAACCAGAAGCCGTGCAGAAAATGCCAGACGAAACCCTCGCGGCCATCCAGGAAGCCCAGCCTGAGGAAGTAGCGCTGCAGGAAGTAGAGCACCGCGCGCAGATAAAGGGGCGCCTCGCCATAGACTGTGTTGCGCAGGAACCGCTTCCACCGCGCTTGCTTCTGCACCCCGGCGTCGATGCCGGGGTCGACAGGAAACAGGCCGTATTCGCGATTGATGAAGTCGACCATCTGCAGGGTGGCGTAGCCGTTGTGCTTAGCCGTCCACCAGCCGATGTCCTTGAGGTTCTCGTCGACCAGGTCGCCGCCCTTGAAGTGCACGGTCTCGCCGCCGCTCAGCACGATCCGCTCGTCCATCCACCGCTGTTCGATCCGGCCCATGCCGTTGCGCCACAGCCGGGTCAGGTGGGTGCGGTAATAGCCGCCCCAGCGGATGAACCGCTTGCGGAAGATCACCTTCAGCTTGAAATCGATCCCGCTGACGCTGGCGGGCAGGTCGGCCAGCCGGGCTGTGATCTCGGTTTGGAGGCCGTCCTCGAGGTATTCGTCGCTGTCGATCCGCATCACCCAGTCGGTGGCCGGCTCCACGGTGTCCAAGGCCCACTGGAACTGGTCGGCGTGGTTCTTCCAGGGTCGTTCGAACACCTCCGCGCCGCAGCGGCGGGCGATTGCGACGGTGTCGTCGGTGGACAGGCTGTCGATGACTACGATCCGCCGGGCGATCGGCCACAGGCGGGATATGCAGCGCTCAATATGCACCGCCTCATTGAACGCCAGGATGATGACCGTGATCGAGGGCTTGGACTCGCCAATGCCTAGGACGGGCGCGCCGATAGCGGTTGGGTCGGGGACGATGTCCAAGGTGGTGATCCGCGTCCCTCGCTGGGTTGGCCGCAAGTGCGCCGATCTAGCATGGCCCCGCGCGGTCCCGCCAGACAATGGCGCGCAAAGCCCGGTCGGCGGCCGGCGAAACTCTAGGCGGCCAGCGCCGCGCTGAGCACCCGGTTCGCCCACCGGCGGGAGTCAAGCCGATGCGGTTCGGCCGCGTCGCCTCGGGTCCAGGCGTTGATCGGCACAGCGAACCCGAGCTTGGGCTGTTCGGCGATCTCGGCGGGCAGGGGAATGGATGGCGCCTGGGCCAGGGCCTGTTTGCCGGCGCCCGCCGTCATCTGCGGCGCATAGGGCGCCAGCGCCTGCAGCAGCACATAGTCCACCAGGGGCGTGCGGATCTCCAGGGAATGGGCCATGCCGGCCCAGTCGGCGTCTCGCAGCAGCTGGTTGCGCATATAGCCCTGGGACTCCAACGCCGCGATCCGGCCGACGGCGCTGCCGGGGTCGGGGGTCAGGCCTTCGCGCAGGCGTGCGACCGGCTGCAGGCGCTCCAGCCCCTCGCGCGCGGCGTCCGGCGTCATCACCGCACCCAGCTCCTCGGGCAGGCGCACGGCCCGGCGCAGCATATAGCCGCCGGCCCAGTCGCCGCCGTAGCGAACCATCCCCAGCGCCTTGGGATTGTTGCGGGCGAGGCCGGGCGCGAACAGGCGGATCATGGCGGCGGCCAGGCCGGCGGCGCCGGGGATGGCCGCGAGGGGACCGATCTGCTGGCGCCAGCGCGGCACGTCGCGGAATGAGGGGTAACCGGCCAGCAGCTCGTCGCCGCCGAGGCCGGACAGGGCCACCTTCAGGCCCAGCTCCCGCGTCGCCTTGGCTACGAACCAGGTGTTGATCCCGTCGATGGACGGCTGATCCATCGCGGCCAGGATCGCCGGGAGGTCCGCGGTAAACTCGGCCTGGGTGACGCGTCGGGTGGTGTGGTCGGCGCCATAGCGGGCGGCGCAGGCCTCCGCGGCGGCGGATTCATCCATCGGTGCGCCGTCGAAGGCGTCAAACGCCAGGGTCAGGGTGCGGATGCGGGTCTGGCCTGCGTCCCGCATCAGACCCAGCAGGGCGCCGGAGTCGACCCCGCCGGACAGAAAGGCGCCGACCTCGACATCGGCGACCAGATGATGACGGACGCTGTCCAGGGCCGCCGCGCGCACGGCCTCGCTCAAATCCCCCACGGGCGCGTTGAGACCCGCGGCCAGGACGCAGGCAATGTTGGCGAAAGGCCGCGCGGCGCTGACCCCCTTGGCGTCGATCCAGACGGTGGTCCCGGCCGGCACGGCGCTGATGGCGCGATAGGTGGTGAAGGGCTCGGGCACATAGCCGAAGATGTGAAAGCCGGCGATGCCGCCCGGATCCGGCTCCCGCGAGATCGCTCCGCCGGCCAGCAGCGCCTTGACCTGGGACGCGAACCGCACGGTCCCACCGGTGGCTGAATAGTAGATCGGCTTGATCCCATAGGGGTCCCGCGCGAGCAGCAGGCCGCCCTTGCGCCCGTCGTACAACCCGAAGGCGAACATGCCGCGCAGCCGGGAGACCATGCGCGCGCCCTCGCGCTCATAGAGCCTGAGGATGACTTCGGTGTCGGAGGTGGTGCGAAACACCACGCCCAGCTGCTCCAGCTCCTGGCGCAGGGCGAGGTGATTGTAGATTTCGCCATTGTAGGTCAGCGCCAGGACGCCGTCGTCGCTGAGCATCGGCTGGGCCGCACGCTCATCCAGATCGATGATGGCGAGCCGGCGATGACCCAGGCCGACGCGCCGGTCAGCCGACCACCATTCGCCGGATCCGTCGGGACCACGCGCCTGCATATGCTCGCGCGTCGCCATGAGCTCCGCACGATCCGGCGCTGCAGCGCCGGCGCCGTAGGCAAAAACGCCGTTGACCCCGCACATACTGGACTGGTCCTGGATTCCGCTACGTCAGCGACCCGGAACGCCGTGACGGCGCTGGGCGTTGCTGTCTATCGCAGGCTTTTGCGGTGGGGTAAGAAAATAAGCGGCCGCAGGGGTCCAGGGATAGCAATATCGATGTTGAGTACGCGCGGCCGCGTGGCCAATCCGGCGCCGTTCTTTGAAGCTATCGCCTACCATGATCACCTCGCCGCCGGCTGGGACCAGCGGTATCGGCGGGGCGGCTTCAAGCGGCGGGCGGACTTCTTTGGAAACAAGGTTCTACCCCTGGTCCAGCCCCACGGCGACTGGCTGGATGTGGGTTGCGGCACTGGCTATTTCAGCCGGCTTCTGGCCGAGCGCGGGGCCAGTGTGACCGGCGTCGACGGCTCTGTGGAGATGATTGCGGCGGCCAAATCCTTCGCCGCCGACCCCGCAGGATCGCGCTACATTATGCCGCGCTTTGACGTTCAAAATATCGAGAGCATGGCCGAGCGAACCGACCGATTCGACGGAGTTATCTGCCTGAACGTTATAGAGTATCTGAAATCGCCCGACTCAAGCTTCGCCGATCTGGCGCGGGCTTTGCGCCCCGGCGGGACTCTGGTGGTGTCGGCGCCCAACCGGCGGTCGCTGGTGCGGCGGCTACAGCTCGGCGCGCGGGCGGCGCTTAAGCCCTTCGGCCGCAGCGCCTTCGCCTATCTGGATTCCTCCAGCCATACCTGGACCCGCCAGGATCTGGCGGCCATGGCCGCGGGCAATGGACTGGAGCCGGTGGCGATCCTCGGCTTCGATCCCCTCCTGCCAAGCCCGGTCCACGCGCTGGCTCAACCCAGCCTTCTCTATCTGGTCTGCCGCAAACCGGCCGACGGCGGGGCGGCATGAAACAGGTGCTGCAGGATCTGAAGCGCGGTCGCACCCTGATTGAGGATGTGCCGGCGCCCCTGGCCAAACCGGCTCATGTGCGGATCGCCACGACAGTGAGCCTGATCTCCGCGGGCACCGAGCGGACGTTGACGGAATTCGCCCGGGGCTCGCTGGTGTCCAAGGCGCTGCAGCAGCCGGAACGGGTCAAGGATGCGATCCAGAAGGTGCGCACCGACGGGCTGGCGGCCACGGTGGGCGCCATCCGCGCCCGGCTCGATGAGCCGATGGCGGTGGGATATTGCAACGTCGGCCGGGTGCTGGAGGTCGGCGCGGGGGTCGACGGCCTGGCGGCAGGCGATCTGGTGGTGTCCAACGGCCGCCACGCGGGCGTGGTGGTGGTGGGCAAAAACCTCTGCGCCAAGGTTCCGGCCGGGGTGGACGACGATGCGGCGGTGTTCGCGGTGCCGGGCGCCATTGCGCTGCAGGGCATAAGGCTGGCGGAGCCCACCCTGGGCGAGGTTTTCGTGGTTACGGGCCTGGGCCTGATCGGCCTGATCGCGGTGCAACTCCTGCGCGCGAACGGCTGCAAGGTGCTGGGCGTCGATACTGATCCGGCGCGACTGGCTTTGGCGCGCGCCTATGGAGCGGAGATTTGCGACCTGTCCAAGGGCGAGGATCCGGAGAGCCTGGCCTCGGCCCTGTCTAAGGGGCGGGGCGTGGACGGGGTGCTGCTGACCCTGGCCGCCAAGAGCAGTGAGCCGGTGGCCCAGGCGGCGCGGATGTGCCGCCAGCGCGGGCGGATCGTCCTGGTGGGCGTCACCGGCCTGGAGCTGAACCGCAACGACTTCTACGAAAAGGAACTGAGCTTTCAGGTCTCCTGTTCCTACGGCCCCGGCCGCTACGACCCGGACTATGAGGAGCGCGGCAACGACTATCCCTTCGGCTTGGTGCGCTGGACCGAGCAGCGGAATATCGAGGCGGCGCTGGAGCTGATGGCCGAGGGGCGGCTGGATGTGCGCCCCCTGATCAGTCACAGATTCACCGTAGGGGACGCTGAACAGGCCTATGACCTGCTGGCCTCGACCGGCCCGTCCATGGGCGTGCTGATCGACTATCCGGCCGACGAGACCCTGGCTGACGTCACGACCATCGCCCTGACGCAAGCGCCGCGCGCGGCCGGCAAGGCTGTGGTCGGCTTCATCGGCGCCGGCGCCTATGGCGGCCGGGTGCTGGCCAAGGCGTTTGCCGAGGCCGGGGCGAGCCTGGACACGGTTGTCTCCCAGGCGGGCGCTTCGGCGGCGATGCTGGGACGGCGGCTGGGTTTCCGGGCCATCGCCAGCGACCCGGCGGCGGTGCTCGGCTCGGCGGAGGTCGACACGGTCTGCATCGTCACCCGCCACGACAGCCACGCGGGCTACGTCCGCGCCGCCCTTGCCGCCGGCAAGGCGGTGTTTGTGGAAAAGCCCCTGTGCCTGACGCTGGACGAGCTGGCGGACATCGAAGCCGATGCGGCCAGGCCCGGCGCGCCGATCCTGATGGTGGGCTTCAATCGCCGGTTCGCGCCCATGGTGGTCAAGGCCAAGACTCTGCTGGCCGGAGTCGCCGATCCCAAGGCCTTTGTCATGACCATCAACGCCGGGGCGATCCCGGCCAACCACTGGATTCAGGATCCCGCCGTCGGCGGCGGCCGGCTGGTGGGCGAGGCCTGCCACTTCATCGACCTGTTGCGGCACTTGGCGGCCAGCCCGGTGGTTGGGATGACCGTCGCCGGCCTGCATCGGCCAGGCGGCCCGGCGCGCACGGACATCGCCAGCCTGAGCCTGACCTTCGCCGACGGCTCGATCGGGGTGATCAACTATCTGGCCAATGGCCACAAAGCGCATCCGAAGGAGCGGCTGGAGGTGTTCTGCGCCGGCCGGGTGCTGGTGCTGGACAACTACCGCAAGCTTACCGGCCATGGCTGGCCGGGGTTTTCCGGCATGAGCGCCTTCAGCCAGGACAAGGGCCAGCGCGCCTGCGTCGCCGCGTTTGTGAATGCGGTGAAGACCGGCGGCCTGTCGCCGATTCCGACGGCGGAGATCATCGAAGTCAGCCGCCTGGCCATCGAAGCCGCCGAGTGCGCCGGCTAGCCTATGGATGTTGGACGGCTCCTGCGAACAGTCCGGTACCTGAAGCCGGTCCAGGTCTATGGCCGCCTGGGCGCGCGCCTGCCCAAGCCTGGACCGAAGCTTGGCGCGCCGCCGCAGACGCGCGCCCTTGAACGGCCTTGCGCCGCCTGGGCGCCGCGCGAGCCGTCGCTGGTCGGACCGACGCGGGCGCGGTTCATCGGCGAGGCGGCGGATTTCGCCGGCGCAGCAAGCTGGAACGATCCGGCGCGGCCGCGGCTGTGGCTCTACAATCTGCACTATTTCGACGACCTGACCGCCGACGGCGGCGCGGAGAGCCAGGCCTGGCGGCGGGGGATGGTCGCGCGCTGGATCGCCGAGAACCCGCCGGGCGCCGGCGCCGGCTGGGAGCCCTATCCGACGGCGCTCAGGATCGTGAACTGGATCAAATGGGCGCTGGCGGGCCAGGCGACGGCGCCGGACTGGCTGCACAGCCTGGCGATCCAGACTCGCTGGCTGGCGGACCGGCTGGAGTGGCGGCTGCTCGGCAATCACCTGATGGCCGACATCAAGGCGCTGATTTTCGCCGGCCTCTATTTCGACGGGCCGGAGGCGGACGCCTGGCTGGCGCGGGGGCTTGCGCTTCATCGCGCGCAGTTGGCCGAGCAGGTGCTGAGCGACGGCGGCCATTTCGAGCGCTCGCCCATGTACCACGCCATCATGCTCGAGGACCTGCTGGACCTGATCAACTTCGGCGAGGCGTCGGGCGCCGTGGACGCCGGAACGCTGGCGCATTGGGGCGTTGTCGCCGATCGGATGGGGGCGTGGCTCAAGGTCATGACCCACCCGGATGGGGAGGTCGGCCTGTTCAACGACGCTGCGTCCGGCATCGCCGCGACCCCGGCTGCGCTGGAGGCCTATACCGGCCGGCTGGGCCGCGCGCCCGTTGCGGCCGCCGCGCTTTCGATCATCCGACTGGACCCTTCGGGCTATGTCCGCCTGACCCATGGGGACGGGGTCGCGCTGATCGACGTGGCGCCGATTGGCCCGGACTATCTGCCCGGCCACGCCCACGCCGACACCCTGTCGTTCGAACTGTCCCTCGGCGGCGAGCGTTTGGTCGTCAATGGCGGCACATCCACCTATGCTGAAGGCGCGCAACGCCAGCTGGAGCGGGCGACAGTGTCCCACAGCACGGTGGAGGTCGACGATGGCGATTCCTCCGAGGTCTGGGCTGGCTTTCGCGTCGGACGTCGCGCGCGGGTGCGGGACCTGCTGGTCCGCGAAGACGGCGCGGCGGTCCAGGTCAGCGCTGCGCATGACGGCTACGCCTGGCGCCCCGGTCGGCCGTTGCATCGGCGGGCTTGGCGGATGACCAACTCCCGGCTGACGGTCACGGATCTGATCCAGGGCCGCTGCGACAAGGCGGTGGCGCGGTTTCACCTCGGCCCCGGCGTCGTGGCCCGCGCCGACGCCGACCAGCTGTCCGGAGACCTGACGACGCTGGCCGGCCGCACCGTGCGCTGGACCAGTTCCGCGCCGGCTCGGGTCGAGCCTTCTGAGTGGCGGCCGAGGTTCGGCGAGCGCCTTGAGATCATGCAGCTGACGATCCCTCTGGCCGCCGCGCCCCTCGTCACCGAATTCACCTGGTGACGACGATGCATGTCCTGTTCCTCACCGACAACTTCCCGCCAGAGGTCAATGCGCCGGCCTCGCGGACCTTCGAGCACTGCCGCGAGTGGGTGAAGGCGGGGCATCGGGTGACGGTGATCACCTGCGCGCCCAACTTCCCCTCCGGCGTGGTCCACCCCGGCTATCGCAACCGGCTGTGGTCGCGGGAGACGATCGAGGGGATCGAGGTAGTGCGGGTCTGGTCCTACATCACCGCCAACGAGGGGTTCCTGAAGCGGACCCTGGACTACGTCAGCTACATGGTCTCGGCGATCCTGGCCGCGCCGTTCGTGCGCAAGGTCGATCTGGTGATTGGCACCTCGCCCCAGTTCTTCACCGCCTGCGCCGGGGCTTTTGTGGGCACGGTGAAGCGCAAGCCGTTCGTGTTCGAGCTGCGGGACTTGTGGCCGGAATCGATCCGGGCGCTGGGGGCGATCCGGAACGAGAGGATTCTGGACTGGCTGGAACGGCTGGAGCTCTTTCTCTATCGCCGGGCGGCGGCGGTGGTCGCGGTGACCCACGCCTTCAAGGACGACCTGATCCGGCGCGGGATCGCCGCCGACAAGATTTTCGTGGTCACCAATGGCGTTGACCTGACCCGGTTCGAGCCGGCGCCCCGCGATGCGGCCCTGGCGGCCGAGCACGGCCTGGAGGGCAAATTCGTCGCCGGCTATATCGGCACCCACGGCATGGCCCATGCGCTGGAGACCCTGCTGGAGGCCGCAAGCCACCTGCGCGACGCCCCCGACGCCGACCACATTCACATCCTGCTGCTGGGCGACGGGGCCTCGAAGAAGGCGCTCAAGGTCACGGCGGAACAGATGGGGTTGGTTAATGTGTTGTTCGTGGACAGCGTTGCGAAGGATCAGGTCGGACGGTATTGGTCCCTGCTCGACGTCTCGGTGATCCATCTGAAGGACGCCGAATTGTTTGCAACCGTCATCCCCTCCAAGCTGTTTGAAGGCATGGCGATGGGCGTACCCGTCCTGCACGGGGTGCGCGGGGAGTCGGCGATGATCGTCGAACGCGAGGGGGTTGGTCTGACTTTCGAACCGGAAAACGCTCAGGCGCTGGCCGAGGCGCTGTTGATGTTGGCGTCGGATCACGACCAGCGCCGCGCGCTGGGTCTCCGTGCCCGCGAAGCCGCGCCCCGCTATGACCGTGCGGTGCTGGCGGGGGACATGCTGCGCATTCTCGAACAGGTCGACGCCAAGGCCAGGACGCACTGATGGCGCATCGCCCGATCCGCGTGCTGAGCATCGTTGGCGCGCGCCCCAACTTCATGAAGGTTGCGCCGATCGCCAAGGTGATGGCCGCCCGTTCCGCCGAGTTCGAACATGTGCTGGTGCACACGGGCCAGCACTATGACGCGCGGATGAGCGACGCCTTCTTCTCCGACCTGAAGATGCCCGCCCCGGACTATCACCTGGGCGTGGGCTCTGGTTCGCACGCCCAGCAGACCGCCGCGGTGATGGTGGGTCTGGAGCCGGTGCTGGCCGAGGTGCGGCCGGATCTGCTGATGGTGGTGGGGGACGTCAATTCCACCCTGGCCGCCGCCATCACCGCCAAGAAGCTGGGCCTGAAAGTCGCCCACGCCGAGGCCGGCCTGCGCTCCTACGACATGGGGATGCCGGAGGAGATCAACCGCCGCTGCGTCGACGCCATCTCCGATGAGCTGTTCACCACTGACCGGATCGCCTCCAAGACCCTGATCGGTGAGGGCGTGGCGGAGGAACAGATCCACTTCGTCGGCAATCTGATGATCGATTCCCTGACCGCCCATCTACCGGCGGCCGAGGCCCTGGCCCATTGGCGCACCCTGGGCCTGACTCCTGGCGGCTATGCGACCTTGACCCTGCATCGGCCGAGCAATGTTGAGGATCGCGAGAGCCTCAAGGGCCTGCTCGAAGCGGTGCGCGAGGCGGCGGCGGGCCTGCCGGTGATCTTCCCGATTCACCCCAGGACGCGGGCGCGGGTGGAGGCGTTCGGCCTGCAGGATTTCTTCAGCGCAACGCCGGACGGCGGCGGCCTGTTCGCCACCGAGCCCCTGGGCTATCTGGAATTCCTCAGCCTGAACCAGTCGGCGCGGGCGGTGATCACCGACAGCGGCGGCCTGCAGGAGGAAGCCTGCGTGCTCGGCGTGCCCTGCGTGACCTTACGCGAAAACACCGAGCGGCCGATCACCGTGTCCGAGGGCACCAATCGCCTGGCCGGCGTCGAGCCAGGCGCGGTGCGCGCCGCCGTGCGTGAAGCCCTGGCGGAGACCAGTGGCGCGGCGCGGCGACCCGAGAAGTGGGACGGACACACGGCGGAACGGATCGCCGACATCATCGCGAAAAAGTACGGCGGCCAGACCTCGCCCGCACCCATCGAAAGCGCCGCTGAATGACCTTGCTTGCTACCACGACCTCCGCATTCGAGGCCCTGAGCCAACGCCTGGCGCAGCGCAGCGCCACGGTGGGGGTGATCGGCCTGGGCTACGTAGGCCTGCCGTTGGCGGCGGCCATCGGCCGGGCGGGATTTCTTACCGTTGGCTTCGACGTTGATCCGGCCAAGCCGGCGCAGATCGCCGCCGGAAAGTCTTACATTCCGGCGGTCAGCGATGAGGCCCTCGCCAAGCTGGTCGCCGAGGGGCGGCTGACGGCCACCAATGACTTTGCGCGCCTTGCCGACTGCGACGCCATCATCATCTGCGTGCCGACGCCGTTGACGCGCGGGCTTGAGCCGGATCTGTCCTATGTGGAGTCCACCGCCCACGCCATTGCCGCGCGGCTGCGGCCCGGCCAATTGATCGTGCTGGAATCCACCACCTATCCCGGCACCACGCGGGAGGTGCTGAAGCCTGTGCTGGAAGCCACCGGCCTGGTCGGGGGCAAAGACTTCTTCCTGGGTTTTTCCCCCGAGCGGGAAGACCCCGGCAACGCCCATTTCGAGACTGTGACCATTCCCAAGATCGTCGGCGGCGACGGCCCGCAGGCCCTGTCGTTGATGCAGACCCTCTATGGGGCGACGGTGAAGACGGTGGTGCCGGTCTCGACCTTGGAAGTCGCCGAGGCGGCCAAGATTACCGAGAATGTGTTCCGGGCCGTGAACATCGCCCTGGTCAATGAGCTGAAGACCATCTTCGCGGCGATGGATATCGACGTCTGGGAGGTGATCGAGGCGGCCAAGACCAAGCCGTTTGGCTTCATGCCCTTCTATCCGGGCCCGGGCCTGGGCGGCCACTGCATCCCGATCGACCCCTTCTACCTGGCCTGGAAATCCAAGGAATTCGGCATCACCACCCGGTTCATCGAACTGGCCGGGGAGGTCAACATCGCCATGCCGGGGCTGGTTGTGGAGGGCCTGGCCAAGGCGCTGGACGAGCGGTTCGGCAAGCCGCTGGCGGGCGCCAAGGTGTTGGTGCTGGGCCTGGCCTACAAGAAGAACGTCTCGGACATCCGTGAAAGCCCGGCCCTGACCCTACTGGAAATCCTGAAGGCGAAGGGCGCCGACGCGGCCTACCACGACCCCTTCGTGGAAGAGGTTCCGATGACCCGGGAGCATGCGGAATTCGCCGGCCTTCGCTCGGCGCCGCTGACGGCGGACGCTGTGGCCAGCTACGACGCCGTGCTGGTGGCTACCGACCATGACAACATCGACTACGCCATGGTCGCGGCCAGCGCCAAACTGGTGATCGACACCCGCAATGTGATGGCCCGCGGCGGGCTCGGCAACGCGCGGGTGGTGAAGGCTTAGGGTGGTTTAGATCGGCCGGCTCAGCGCGCGGCCAGCAGCTCGTCGTAGAGATTCAGATAAACGTCCCCGGCGACGGTGTCGCTGTAGCGGGCTTCGACGGTGGCGCGGGCGCGGGCGCCCATGGCCCGGGCGGCGTCGGGATCTTGCACTAAGCGGCCGATACGGTCGGCGAGGGTTGCCACGTCATCGCGGTCCACCAGATAGCCGTCGACGCCATCGGTGATGATCCCGTCAGGGCCACCCGAGCGGGTCGAAACCACCGGCGTGGCCGAAGACATGGCCTCGATCACCACCACCCCAAACCCTTCCTCGTCGGAGGACAGCACCAGGCAAAGGGCGTGGCGATAGAGGCCTGCCAGATCCTCGGTGCTGGGCTGCAGCACCATGCGGATTCGGTCCTCCAGGCCCAGCGCCCGCGCCCGGTCCCAGAAGCGATGATCCGGCGGCGCCGCGCCGGCGAGCACCAGTTCGGGAATGTCGTCCCGCGCCTTGACCAGCCGGCCATAGGCCTCAAGCAGCAGCATGGGGTTCTTGCGCACATCCGCCAGCCGGCCGACGGCGAGCAGATAGGGCTGACGCCGACGCGCGTCGTCGGGGCGCAGGGGGCGGAAGATTTCGGTGTTCACGCCGGGCGGGGCGTAGACGATCCGCGTCGGCAGGCCTGTTGCGGCGGCCGCGCAATAGTCCTGCATCCATGGGTTTTCCACCAGCACGGCGTCGACCCGGCGCAGGGCGTCCTCGTCCAGCCGGGCGGCGACCCGAGTCATGGCGCCGCGCCAAACCGCCAAGGGGCCTCGCTCGACACTGGCCCTCATGCGCCGCTCGACAGCGGTGAGGGTCGCGGTCTGCAGCACGACGGGAACCTTGGCGCCGATCACCGTCTGGGCCCAGGACGGCGCGCCGGCCACCACCTGGATCAGGTCGCACCCCTCAAGCAGCCGGGTCAGCTGTGGCCGGGGTGTGAGGCGCTGGAATTCCAGTTCTCCGAACCGGGCGCCCACATGGACGAAATCGTGCCCGTGGGCGCGCCGCGCGCTGGTGACCACCCCCCGGCGCCAGGTGGACGGGTCGGCCAGGAGCAGGCTGTCCGGATCGGCGGCGGACATGGCCAGGGAGACGACCTTTGCTTCGAAATCGGGCCGGCGGGCGATGGCGCGCAGAACGAAGGCGGCCACGGTGGCCACGCCACCCCGATCGTCGAAGGCGGGGACCACCAGGCCTATGGTCTTCTTGGCAGGCGGGGTGTCCGGGCTGCGACTCATGGCGCCGCAACGATCTCGGATCGGCATTGCAGCAGGCCGATCACCGGGGCGGCGCGGCTACCAGACTCGAGAGACGCAGAGAACATTGAAAAGCTATAGCCTCACCTACGCATCGCCACCAACCATCTGTCTCAAGGGTTCTGCGCGGCGCGATACCAACGCGCAATTGGCTAGGCCGGCGCCAAGAGATTCGCTACGGTCAGGCATGATGCATCGCCAGATCGTCGGGCTGGACCTGATCCGCTTTGCTGCGGCCGTGTTGGTCATGCTGTTCCATGTCGCCTTTCAGGCGGACCATAGTTTGACGTCCGTCGCTTGGTTCGGCTGGGTGGGCGTGCATATCTTTTTCGTGCTTTCCGGCGCGGTGATTGCAAACTCCGCCGAGGACCGGACCGCCAAGGCCTTTCTGCGTGGAAGAATCTTGCGGCTCTACCCTGCCGTCTGGATCTGCGCGACCATTTCACTACTGATTGCCGGAAGCCCGCTGGTCCTTTACCTGCGTAGTCTTGTCATATGGCCATTCCCGGAGTGGGTGAATGGCGCCTATTGGACCCTGAGTGTGGAGATGGCCTTCTACGGCCTGATTTTCGTTCTTCTGTGGCGCGGCTGGTTCGAGCGGCTGTCCGGCGTCCTGGCTGGGCTTGCGGTAATCAGCGCAGTCTATTGGGCGGTGCGGATTGTGGGGGTGCGATATCCCGCTGTCGCGGCCTTGATCGAGCCCGTGAAGGATTCACGCATCAACCAACTCTTGCTGGTCCCCGACGGCGCCTTGTTCGCCGCCGGCGGCCTGATCTGGCTTTGCCTGGTGAAACGAACAACCGCGTTTCGCCTGGCGTTCCTGGGACTTTCCGTCCTGACGGGGGCGGCTGAAATCTACGCGACAGCCTTCGGCCGCGCCCCGGCCGTGCATCAGAGCGCGTTGGTTCCGGTGGTGGTCTGGCTCGTGGCTGTCGGTCTCATCATCGCCTCGTTCAATGTCGCCCTGCCGCAGAGCCGCCTGGTTCGCTTTGTCGGACTGATGACCTATCCGCTTTATCTGCTGCACGATGATGTGGGGCAGGTCATGCTGAAGGCGTCTGGAAGTCTGTTCGTGGCGCTGGCGGCGGCGGTGGCCGTCGCGGCGGTGGTCACGCTTTTTCTGGAGCCGCCCGCCAAGCGCCTGCTTGCTGCTGCGCTGGATCGGATCGGCCTGGCTCAGCCATCGATCCAGGCGCCGGCCAGCCCGCGTCAGGCGCCTGGATCGGCCTGAGCGACGCCGATATCCCTTGTCTGTTCTTGACCCCGGCGGCGGTGAATGGCCATCCTCGCCGATCGTTTGTAAGCCTCGTCGTCCCGGAAGATTCCATTGAGCAACATCAATCCAGCGCTCGCGTTTCCGGCGACGCCAAGGCGGCCGGCCGTAAAGAAGGCTGAACCCGGGCCGGTCAATGTCTGGGAACTCTTCGCCTACGCTCTCCTGCTGGCGATGTACCTGGTTGCGATCGCCGTGATCGGCGACCAGGGCACGTTTGTGATCAACCTGGCTGGGCCGACAGCCATGGGCGTCATCCTCGTCCTGGGCGCTGTCCCCGGGGTGATCCGTGACATCGACCTGATCTGGACGCCGTTATTCTGGTTTCGCATCGCCACGGTCGTCTACTTCAGCTTCGGCAACGTCGTGACCTATTTTCTCAATCCCACCAGCCAGCGGCAGATTGAGAGTTTTTTTGCCCAGTACGCGGACTTCATCACCAAGCTGAACGCGGTGACCACCCTTGGGGTCTTGGTCGTTCTGACAACGGTCTTCCTCGTCGATCGATTTCAACGAAGCCATGCCCGAACAGCCAAGGGCGCGCAGTTTTCGGGCCATCCCATCATGCAGCCGAAGCGGCTGTACCAGGCGGGGATGACATTTCTGATCATTGGTGGGGCGGTGAAGCTGTTCTACACAATCCCATCGGGCCTCGGCGGCGGCGTCGAGGGGCAACCCTTGCTCGGGTCGTTGGGTTCGCTGGCGCTGCTGGCCGACGTAGGCGTCTACCTGATCGCGGTCTGGGCCTGGAACTTTCGCCCAGGACTGCTGGTGCTGCCGATTACTCTGACCGTCTTTGAGGTCGTCGTCGGCTTTCTGGAGTTCAGCAAGACGGAGGTCATCTTCGCGATCATGGTGTTCGCGATGGCCTGGCTTTCCAAAGGCGTGAGCGTGACTCGGGTGGTGGTCACCGGCCTCGTAATCGTTGTGGTGTTTGGCTTCATGGCCCCCTACGTGGGGCAAGGCCGCGACGAAATCGCCCGGCGTTATCAAAATATTGGCGGCGCGGGCGTCGCCGAACGCATCGAGATCGCCGACGAAGATTTCTCCACGCCCAACCGGCGCGACAATGCTGATGAGGCCGGGTTGATGCGATTCAGCTATGTGAATGGCAGCGCCCTGGCTCTGTCGCTGTATGATACGGGCAACCCTGGGGGAACGCTGGCGACGCTGCCGGCGGCTTTTGTTCCGAGGTTTCTCTGGCCGGATAAGCCCGACATGACGGCGATCGGGCGGGAATTCAACTACATCGCCGATGGGAACGACCAATCCGCGGCGAGCCCCGGATGGTTTGCCGAGTCCTACTGGGATTACGGTTGGGCCGGCGTCGTCCTGATCATGATCCCCGCCGGCATCATTCTCCAACTCTGGTCGACCTTTACCTTGTCGATCCTGAGAACCGGGAACTGGTTCTATTTTCCCTTGTGTATGCTGGGGATGAAAACGGGCGTCACCGTGGATGGCTTCGTCGTGCCAGTGCTCTTTGCGACCACCATCCTGGCGATTGTCGCCTATTGGCTTACGAGGGCCGGTCTTGAGATCTATGAGCGTGCGGGCGTACACGGGGCGCCCGAGCGGGTGACGCAGATATGACGGCGTCGTAAGCTCGCCTGCGAGCTTCCTTCCCGCCTACCGCCCTAGCCGGCCCCGACCACGGGCCGTCTATACTCCGCCACCAGGCAGGCCCCACACTTGAACATGCGGAAGGCGAGCCAGAACGGCGCCGACGCTGCTGACAAGGCCAGCCTGACCAACGGGTTGTCCAGGAGGCTGGTCTTGGCGGCGCCCTGAACAGCGTTGTTGCGTGACTGGTCTTCATCGATCGACGCGCCGCGCCGTGCGTTCCGGAGGGCGACGAGCACGGTGGCGGCGGGCTCCCATATATGCTCGTCGCTCCGCCAATCGCAGACATAGCCGGGCGGAGTAATCCGCTGGATGCCGCGTGGGCCAAGCATGGTGACGTGGTCGATGGGCGCCAGCATCGACCAGGCCGGGCCCGCCAGCATAGCCAGGGGCGAGGCGGCGTTTGGGGTCACGATCACCAGAACGCCATGGGGCGCGAGAACCGTGGCCAGGCGGGCCATGAAGGTCGCTGGCTCGTAGATATGCTCGATGACATGGCTGAGGATGATGATGTCGAACCGGTCGGTCATCTCCTCGGGAACCAGATAACCGGTGGTGATGTCCAGACCGAAGCGTTCGCGCCCGATCCGGCTATGGGATTCGCTGGGTTCGACCCCGCGCGCGGTCATGCCCAGGGTCTGAGCGGCCATCAGATAGCCGCCCGCGCCGCAGCCGACATCAAGCAGCTTCATTTCAGCGGGCGCCGCCGCGGCGCCACGGAGGAGTTTGCGAAGGAATCTGATCTTTCCGTCCACGCCGATACGATCCAGGATGTCAGCTGTATCGGCCTCGATCAGCTCGCCGGGATCATAGGTGGGGTTGAGCGATCCGTACTCTTGCTCCGTCAGAACCTTATTGACCGAGCCACATCGACCGCAGCGGCCGTACAGGGATTGGCCGCGACGGAAGGTGGTGCGGAAATCGCCGCCACAGACTCTGCAATCGGCCATCTTTCTCCTCGGCGCCTTTCTGAAGCTTGGCCCGGCGTGGACCGCGCCGGGGCGGGCTTCATATCGCACATCTGCCGACAAGTCGCCGCGTTCAAAAGTCATCGTCTCGGGGTACTGCGCCCAGGATGTAGTGAGACTTGCGGCGGTCGATACGACACCCTAAAGCAGTGGCCAGCACGCCGCGCGTTGGTTTTGGGGCCGATCGCGCCGCGAGAGGCGGCGTTATCTGGAGCCTTGCAAGCGTGGCTGTTCCCGACTCCCTGGTTAACCGCCTGTATGGCGGCCCGCGCTACAATGGCACCCTGCTGTTCTATACGGACGTTCGCCAGTTTCTGACGTCTCAGAGCCGGGTGCTGAACCTGGGCGCCGGGCCGGCCACTGAGAGTCCGATTCGCACACTGAAGGGCGAGGTCGCGGAGGTGATTGGCGCCGACGTTGATGCCTGTGTGCTCGCCAATCCCGAACTTGACCGGGCGGTGATGATTGAGAACGGCCGCATTCCGATCGAGGACAACGCCTTCGATGTCATCGTCAGCGACTACGTGTTCGAGCACGTGGCCGATCCCGTCCAATTTCTCGGCGAGGCGGCGCGGGTGCTCAAGCCGGGCGGTAGCCTGTTCTTCCGTACGCCCAACTTCCTGCACTATGTGGCGATCGTCTCGGCGGTCACGCCACACCGCATTCACGGCCTTCTGGCCAACGTCGTGCGCGCCAATCCGACCGGCAGCCAGGAGCCCTGGCGGACCCACTACCGCATGAACACGGTCGGCCGCCTGCGACGGCTGGGGCGGAAGGCGGGGTTGGGCGAATTGACCGTGAAACACATTGAGATGGAACCATCCTACCTGCGCTTCAGCACCCCGGCGTTCCTGATCGGCACGGCCTATGAGCGGCTGGTCAACAGCACTCCCCTGCTGGCGCCAGTGCGCGCCAACCTGTTCGGGCGCTTCGTCAAGACTGCAGGCTGAGTCCTCGGGGTCATCCGCTGCGCCGGCTTGGGCTTCAGCTTAGGCTTCAATGGCAGGCTGAGGCTTTGCCTTCAGGCGAGGCCCGCCGATCTTCTTCGCAAACCGGTGCGATGGTCGCTCCACGGCCAGGTAGAAGCCGTAGGCAGATCCCAATACCAGCAGGAGTTCGATTACCCAGGCCAGTACCGGCTCGACGCCGGCAAGCGGTGCTGTAATGGCGGTCAGGGTGAGCTTGTGGGTCAGATAAATCGAATAGCTGAACAGGCCAAGATATTCCACATATCTATAATGACGCTTCTTGAGTGCGGAGAGTTCCAATGGGAGCCAAAAATAACAATAAATCGCAAATGGCGGCATCGTCCAGATGTATCCAACGAGTATTGGAGAATGTGTAGCCAATATGATGGAGGAAAA